>ERZ1034882.215-NODE-215-length-33140-cov-7.037419_pt1 | contig 33140 bp, 27 predicted proteins | sample MGYA00520606_ERZ1034882 | MGnify/ENA primary metagenome ERZ1034882 (study PRJEB33766, sample SAMN09781726) | gut metagenome | biome: gut microbiome | host: Homo sapiens | place: Madagascar | study: EMG produced TPA metagenomics assembly of the PRJNA485056 data set...
CATAAATAATAGACGAATCAATAATCTTAGATATTAAATCTTTCTTTTCTTGTAATGGCAAATAATCCTTAACTTCCAATGTCTTTTTAATAAAATCAGACATTGCGTTTGCGTTAGTTTTGCTATAAATTTTACCCTTATTGGCTTCCATAATCTCTACAAATTTTTCGATTTTCATTGTAATACGACTCCTTTATATATAATTTTATTCAATATTATTTATTAAGCACCATTTATATCCGCCTGCCATTTTCCGTATATCACGACAACATTCAGATATATGCCCAGAATTTATATGTGTTTTTCTAAACGCCTCGTTCATACTTTCATAAACGTTTATGACGTCTCCGTCTTCAGACAATTGCATAACGGTATTTTTATGATAAACACGCCCATTCTTACATTTTTTCTTTTTACGCATCTTTTCTAACTCTTCTTCTGTATGTTTCCTTCCAACATTCCTACCCAAAGAGGCTTGCCCAATTTTCATCTTTGTTTCATCTGACAATTTTTTCCCTTTATTTGCCTCACTAATTCTTTTTTTATGTTCATCGGTAATGGTTCCTCCCTTATGTCCCTCACTAATATTTTTTCGTTGTTCATCAGAGAAGGTCTTCCCTTTGTGTGCGTCACTAATTTTTCTTTTAGTTTCTTCGGACAATCTATTATTTTCTCCACCAGATTTTAAATTATATCCATGGGCTAGATTCATTGTATCTAATTTATCTATTAATATCTCTTCAAAATGGTTGGCCTCTTCGAGTGTTAAGTTAGAAGCAACAATTTCATGGTCAAAACCATCCCATCCATATTTTTGAATAGCTCTATAAAATAATTTTTGCGTCTTATATCCCATGCCATTTTTCCAACGCTTGTTCGGATTATCACCACTTACTGTTTGTCCGACATATTTTTTACCATTAATTTTATTTATATGTATATAAACGCAGTATGTATCATTATAAATTTCCATATTAACACCTCATACTGTCTAAATTTCAATATCAATATCATCGGTTTTAATTTTATGAAACGCTGCGCCGATACACACAGCATCGCTTTCATCATCCGTGCATTCTATCCCATATTCGCTCTTAACATATGCCACCGACTGTGCTTTTAATTCAGGTCTAGTTACTTTTGGGCCAATAGAAAATCCCAAAAGCTTTCTCCATTGACTTGGAGACATAATTTTAAATCTAATATTGCTCATATAACACATGCCAATAATTGTTCCTTGCAATTGGCAAAGCATCTTATAGGTCGCTGCGTTACCAGATTGTAACTGCGTATCTTCTAAAATAACAACATCAGGACTCTCAGTATTTATCTTTGCGCAAATATCCTGATACATCTCTTTAAACCGTGCCTCAGAATCTTTATTTTTATGATGGTCTAAAACGCCGCTATCGACAAGCTTCCCATCAAGCCATATACTATACCCGCTTTTCGAACTTGCCTGATCAAAGACAACAACTTTCATATAATTCCTCCTTTTATCCATTATAAACTTTCGTAAACTTACATTACGAGTTGCAAACTTACGTAAATCTACAATGCAACTCCTATAAGATATATGTTATTTAAAATTAGGGGGCAGCATCGCCACCCCCTGTATTGTTATTTATTATTCGCCTTTAATTTCACTTTGTAACTTTAGAACCGCAGCCTCGATCATATTATCAATGCTCTCTGTGTCAAGTTTATAGCCTTTGCTATTTAAGAAAGCAAGAACATATTCCTTCTTCTCTTGGCCTCTTCCGGTTCCGGTATAAATCATTTCTGCAGCCTCTACTGCAATCGTAACCCATTTCTGAATTTCTGCATATTGAGATGCGGTAGTCTTGCTCTTAATATAAGGAATTAAGAACGTAGAAATTGCAGTGAAAACCACAGTAAGAATCGCAAGAATTAAATCAGTTAAATCTTTCATTGTATTACCTCCTGAATCAATTATTCCCTAAATGAATCTTCGGTCATCTCTATATTATATTTTTGCATTAGCTTAATTTTGTTTTCAGCCTTTGCTTTGGCATAATAAAAACCTGTCCCAGTTGCCACTTCTCCAGCAACAGACGGAATCAAATAGCATAATGGAGACAGGTCACGTGTAATAAAAATCATCACACAAGAAAAACCGACAACGAGTATATTAATAATGGCGGCAACAATAAGAATCTTTTTGGAAAATTCCATTTTCAACACCTCATTTTAAATATCCGCTATGCATGAATCCAACTTTGCCAGAAGCAGTTTGTACATATAGCCATTCTCCAGTATAATAGCCAAAGCATTGCACCTTAGTACCATATGGCAAAACACCTAGGCTTGTCTTATTGGAACCTGCACCAGCTCTTAGATGTAAACCAACATCTGCATTGACCGTATATGTGCCTTCCTTAGACTTGCTAAAACTTTGTGGATTCTCAACGTTGCCTTGTGCGGGTGCATTTGCCGTATAAACAACATTGCCCTTGTCATCAAACACACTATACCCAATCTTGCATGCCTTCTTCGCATTCTCCAAAGATCTGTACGCACCAAGCTGAGAAGATGCATCTGCCCAAGTCTTTCTTACACGATATAATGTAGCTGGGGCCGATGCAACAGGGTATACTACATTGCCCTTTTCATCAAATACCTTATATCCATTTGGGCAAGACTTCTTCGCATTTTCCAAAGAAGAAAATGCACCAATTTGCGAGGACACATCCGCCCAAGACTTTCTCACACGATATAGCTGCTTTGCTGGAGCAGGAGTAGGAGTTGAAGTGTTTGTTTTAAGTAACTCATTAACGCGCCTTCTCAACATGCCCATTGTATAACCGTGTCTTGGCCACCAGTTGTCCGGGTCATTATGATTGCTACCATAACCACGCTGTCCAGCTTCATTATGCGAAACAATCTCGGTAATAGATGGATAAGCTCGCATCAAATGTGCACATAGCTCTGCAGCAAGTTCAAACGTTTCTTTACAATAGCTCGCGCTAGAATGGTCATCTTCGCAAATTTCAAACTGAATTGCGAAATTATTATAAGAACCATATTTGCCAGAGCCAACACCCCAACAACGCATCTCCCATGGTAATGTCTGCACTACTGCCAATGAACCATCTGAAATTTTACCTAAAAATGCATGAACACAAACTTGCAAACCGCCTCTATTCCAATCATTTCTGTAATTATTTGTACCAAGAATAGATAACATCTCTGTGCGAGAAAATGTTTTTCTTTGTGGTAAATACTCTTCCATGCCGCTAGTCTGCCCAACATATGGCTGAACATAACGCTTGACAGTATTATTATTCGCGCCAGTACTATGTACTACAATCTTTGTTGGAGTGATTTTTACTCCTCTCTTATAACAGTCATTCTGTTCTAATAAACATTGATATAACTTCATAAATCATTCTCCTCTCGTTCTTGATTTGTTTTTGTTCTAATATTATATTTTTAAGGGATCACTGCTTTCCAATTCCCATTAACAACCTTTAGTATTTTACCATTATCTGCCGTTGACACGGGTGGCAAGCCCATTTGATAACCGTCTAACTGGATTAGATGCTCTTCACTGGAAAAATATGCTGCTAATGTTGCATCTGCTGCACTAAGTGGTTTAATCCATATTTCTTTGCACCAAAATGGGTCGTCTGTAACATATTCTCTTATAACCATTCTTACAGTAACTGAATTACATGTATACGTTTGTATAGTCAAATATTCTGTTTGATTCAAATTGTTTTCATCCATATTAATATAATACATTCCATCGTCCATGAGATATGTACCATCGGAATTAACCATAAATCCCCAATATTTGCTTGATTGCGCAGCATCTCCACCATTTTCAAGCATCTTATTATATTGTGGAGTCCAATCGATAAATGGAGATGCGGACGACTCTGTATCTGGTGTTAAATAAAGCTCATCTTCATTTATTTTATTATTGGTTTTCATCCATTCATAAACTTCTTTTGATTCTACTTTATTGATAATTAAAGAATTAAGATTTTTTGAGGTTGGCATTTTATTACCCCCTTTTAACTAATATTTTTTATTTCGGTGTTAATGTTACCGTAAGATTCGCACCCGTACCCTTAACACAGAACTTCATATAACGGTTACTCAATGTGGCGATGTCAAGTGTAAAGCCTGTTTTATCCGAATCAATTGTAAATGTTCCAAGAGAGCAGGTTCCATCTTGTATATAACTTGAAGCTGAGAATGTAGTTTTATCACTGCCATAAATAACATAAGCACTGTCACCACCGTTTGGGCTCGTACTCCAATCGTTTCCCTTGCAGTTGACAGCGCCTGTCACGCGAATGATTGCCCCGTTAGGATACGTCTGCTTCGATACGTCGATAACGTTCGTTGTTCCAACTGTTACATAGCCTGCGGCAGATTTTGTACTGCCTGAACTTGTAGACAAGCGCGTATTGTCGGTATATCCGCAAGTAGCAAGTAAGTCAATAGCTGCAGCTTTTACTGTAAGATTATAACTTGCCGTAAAGCCACCATCTGCGGTCGTTGCTGTAATCACAGTACTACCAGCCGCTAAAGCAGTAACCAAACCATTACTAACACTTGCAACAGTTGGCACAGAACTTGTCCATGTTATTGTCTTATTACTTGCTGTAGAAGGCGTAACGGTTGCAGTTAATGTTACAGACCCGCCAATTATCAATTCACCAGAAGAAGCACTCAGATTTACTCCAGTGACAGAAATAGTTTCAGCCTTAGTAGAAATCTCTCGATCATAGCCAGCTCCATAACAATAACTATAAATCTTCTGCTCACTCGGATTCACTACATTAACAACAAAAGAAGTGTCATTTGCACTATTAGCGGTTTTATTGTAAGTCGTAGTTTCACCAAACTCAATACCGAAGTATTCCGTAGCACCATTTTGGCCGTATTCATTGTTTCGAGCAAAGCACATGTTAGGAGTGGCAATTCTCCAAGCATTAAATTCTGTCCCTGTACCGCCAGATACAAAATTTAGTTTTGCGGCCTTAAAATTATGAACATGGCCATGAAATGCACCTAAAAACTGAGCATTGTTGCTACCACTAAAATTAACAGTCGTACCATTAATTGTAGCTCCAGCACCATCAATATAAGATTTAACAATACTAGAACAAATACATACAGAAGCCCAGTCTAGAGGGTGATGAGATAACGTTAGTACTTTCCAACCACTTTTAGTGCCTACTTCTTTAAGCGTATTAGCAAACCAAAGTGCTTGTGTGGTTGAAACATTACCAGCAGATGAATTACTAGACGTTAAACTTTCGGACGTATTTAAACAAATTACACGTAATTTCTTTGCATCAAAATCACGATAACAGTATCCGACTGTTTGTGAGCCATATGTGGCTCCAGAACAATATGAACCAATTAAATTAAACAATTCTGCGTCTGTTATCGTTGCACCATTTTGTGTCTGAGAATACGCCAAAGCATCATGATTACCTACAGTACGAAATTGCGGAATACCATAAAATGCTTCATCAATATCTGAATTAATTTCTGCAAGATGCTGTCTACCTTCTTCGATAGTTGTTGTGCTACTACCTGCAGTATAATCTCCTAAATAACAACAAAAGTCTATGTTTGGTAAAACATAAGCCAACACTTTCGCCGCCATACCAGCGTGAAGATTTCCATTTACAATGCTAGAGTTAGTATCTAGTTGATGTGCATCCGACATAGCTATAAAAGTAATACTTTCACTGGTTTGTTTTGCTTGCACCTTTTGTGCAACCTCTAATACTGCCGTTTTTATATAATCGGGAATACTAGCATGAGCTATGTTCTCATTTGAACCTGATAAAACAGAACTCATACTTACTTTATTACTTCCTAAATATAAAGCCATTCAGCACCCCTCCTTTATGTCATATCTGAAGCCGTCCAAGTCTTCAAAGTTACTGCTGCTCCAGCACTTTCAACACCCAAATCGCTCTTCAAATGTTCGAGAGTTCTATAATAAATCCAACCCTGAGAATCTAAAACAGGGATCTTTGTTACTGCGCTTGTAAGTTCAGTCGCAGCCGTAGTCTGCAACCAAGTACCAGTAATATATTTACCGGTTAGATTGCCAGTTAATGTACCGCCAGAAAGCGGAAGCTTCTTGTCGAGTTCTGTTTTTATAACTTTGTTCTGAACAGGGTTCGTGGAAGTTGCAGAAATTGCACTATCGACGGTAGTATTTATCGTAATATCACCAGTCTCGCCATTCACAGATGTTACAATGGGAGTTACAATCTGTAATTTTTTTGTTGACATTTTATCACTCTCCTATTTTTAATATAAGAAAGGTGCAGAGCTAATACCCTGCACCTTGTGTTTAATTTTATTTCCACTTTCCAATTGCGTGAACATAAATTACATATCCAACATTAGGATCCCCATCTGTTCCAAGGGCCTGCCATCTAAATTTTGTTGTGGTTGACAAACCGCTTCTGCCAGTAATAGCATACCCAGAACCAATATAACAATTATAAAGAACAGTAGGATTCAAAACAAACATCCCAGAAAGCCAATCAGCGGCTCCTTCAAATAACTTGAATCCATTCCACGTAGAAGAATATGTAATTGTTCCAGAGATCTGTCCCCAACACTCAGAGACACCACTATTCCATTTTCTGTATGTCCATTTTCCGGAAGTTCCAGAAGCAATAACATAATCAGATGGCTCAATTAACCCAGAAATTTGAGATTTGCTGTGCGTATGAGAACTCGCCGCCGCTCCGATGTTCGCAGGAGTTATATTAACATTACCAGTCCTATATGTAGATTCCGCATTGCCTTTAATTCCAGTTACTTTATTCTTTTGTGCTCCAGATTCAATATTAGACAACTTATTCTTTTCTGCGTCAGTGTAATCATTAGAAGACAAAGACTTACCATTTATTTTATCAACTTTATTGGAAATTTGAGCTTGTGCTTGAGACAAGTCAGTAGTTGTAGCATACTCTGAATGTGTATGTTCAATAGGAGCATATTGTGTATGAACATGATTCACGTTAGCTTTGCTAGTCTGCAATCCTTCGACATCCGATTTTACATCATTTAATTCGTCCGTTAAACAAACGTCCATGTTTTCGCCGACCCAAATTAAATCACTAGAATAAGTAGGATCAAAACTCATATAGACTCCTCCTCAATAATATTATCGAATCTTTACTGCGCAAAAACGAATTGCTTCCGCATTAGTTGCCGTAGAATATTGATGATAAGTTTCATATTTTACTGTAGTTGTCTCTGTCAGCTCTACTATTGCTGCAGTAGTAGCACCGCCACCACCAATCATATCGCTTCTTGCAATACAATAAACCACACTATCGTCAGATTTTGTTATTCTTGAAATATACATACAGCCAGTACCATTAGCTTGCCATTGATGATTTCCAGTAATGATATAAACACCCGCTGGCAATGTTAAAGACGCAATTGTTGCCATTGACATTCTCGCAATTGATTTGTCTCCTGGCATGGAAGAATATACTTTTCCAACATTCCCAAGATTGTCCAATACTCCACCAATAGTGCTTGCACCAGTTCCACCTTTAGATATTGGAAGGATTCCGTTTGTAATATCAGAAGCAGAATGTTTATGAGAAGTTGTAGCAAAATCACTCGCATGTTTGCCGTCAACGGTGTCTGAGTTACCACCATTAGCAGGTAAAGTAGTAGGAATAATTGGTTGGTCAGTTAAATCATTATAACTATGTGTATGATTAATTAAAGAATAGTCTGTATGAACATGATTTACATTCGCTTTGCTTGTTTGTAAAGACAAGATATCAGATTCAATATTTTCCAAATTATTAGTTAAACAGGATCCCATATCGGTATCTACCCAAATATTATTGCTTGAATACATAGGGTCAAATGTTCCATTCATGTTGCAAACCTCCCCTAATTACTTCCAACGTCCAATTGCGTGAATCATCATCTCTGTTCCAGAAATTGTTATAGAATACGAAGACCAAATACGATAAATCGCTCTAGTGTTATCTGCAACAGCAACTTGACAAAATGTATATCCGTCACTATATACATTCCCAACAACTATTGGCTTACTAACAAACAAACCGGATGGGAAATTTATAACACGACCATTACAAGCAGTGCTAGAATACACCCCACCAGCCATTCCAGTCGTTAAAGATAGTTCTCCTAGATATTCTAGATACCAAACTTCTGAGACACCGCTATTCCATTTGCGATATGTTAATCCACCAGATGTCCCAGTTTCGATCACATAATCTGACACACCAATAGCACTAGGAGTTACATTAAATGTTTGTGCTGAGGAACCGTCATATGTCTTGTTTGTAGAACCATTAAACTGCAAAGTTAATTTGTTAGGATTCTTCAATGAAGTATATGTTGTGTTAGTGTCTTTATAGTACGGAACTCCTCCAATAATTGGACAAGCAGTATATCCACTACTTGACGAAACTATAGACGTAGTCTTTACACCGCCAAGGCTCGTTCCAGCAATTGGTAGTGTATATTTGTTTGCACCAGTTTCAATACCTGCTAATTTTGTCTTCTCCGCATCTGTATAGTCATTTGAAGATAATTCTTTTCCATCTACTTTGTCTACTTTTCCATTATCCTGAGAATCAACATATGTTTTCATTGCATATTCTTCGTGAGTATGAGTAACAGACGCATATTCAGGATGTGTATGATTAATATTCGCCTTTCCAGTTTGTAATGACACAATTTCTGACTCTATTCCTTCTATATGAGTAGTAAGACACTCGTTCATGTTAGTGTCATAAAAGATAGAGTTTGTACTATATTCTGGGCTAAATTCGCCGTTCATAATACTTCCCCCTTAAAGGTTTTATCATTTGTACTGTAGGTTAATTAAGTGTTCAGCTCTGAAACTTCTTGAGTAAATTCCGCATCATAATACCATTTGCCATGAAAATCGTCAAAACTGGTAACTGTTTCAGGAATTGGATGATAATACTTCATTAAATATGGTAAAGAATCATCATCAATTGGAACATAATGAGGATCTAAAATAAAATCTGTTGTGTCTCGCAATTCCGTACAAAGACCATTATCCCTAACTATTGCATACTTAAACCCATAACGTCTAGTTGACATAATTATTCCTCCTTGTAAGTACTATAATGTATAACACACGTACTACCAGTATTATTTACAATATTTAAATCAATCGATTTTGTCAATGTGTTCTTTGTTACGTCAGACAGTTTTGTTGTTGAGTCCACAGCATAAACAGCATTGTTAACAGATACTTTGTTTATAGCGATGCTGTCCGATGCTGTCGTGTTAAATAGCGCAATCATTGCTGTAAATTTTGTATAATTATACCCATCATACATATCAAGTTTTATCGAGAAACTTTCTCCATTTAATATACACACAGTACCAACGCTTGTTCTATATGTTTTAGTATCTGTTCCAATTAGGATACCTTCATCTGACGCAAAGATCTTATCAACTCTAACATCTGCTGGTGTAGCATCAAAAACTGTCTTCTCTCCAACAACAACGCCAGTTGCCATTTCATTGCCATTTTCGTCCGTTAAGATATACGTTTTAGGATAACAAAATCCTCCAACTGGATTACCATAATAAGCCATATCTCATCACACCTCCACAACTTCTTGCACTTTAACTTGGATAGAGATAGCACCGCTAGGCTTTCCACCGGCCACGTAAACTCGAACAATACCATTGCCACTTTGGGTTGTAAACGCTAATCCTTCATCTTGCCAAGAAGCAAGCTGTGCAGGAGTCGGCTGTAAATCAACAACACTAGTTTCAGTACAGCAACTAAGTGTAACATCCTGATAGTATGGGCTTGAATTTCCACCCCATCCAGCAACTAGATTAATCGTAGTAACTTTTGGTAACATGCTCTGGAGCATAGCAATAGTTGCATAAGTGTCAGCAATGTTGTTTCCATTCGCGTCTGCCGTTGCCATTGGAACAGTTCCATACATATCTGCACCAACAGGTTGCTCCATTCCTTCAACAATCCAATATGTCCCATCATATATAAGTGAAAATGGTTTATTTGCAGATATCCACGTGTTAGAATAGCCTTTTGAAGTAACCGTTACAAGATTGTTTAACCTACGTCTAATCTTTTTGGCACCAAGCCCATTAACGTTTAATGTTGGCTCTTGACTTGCACTTGTTTTGTTTGGAACCATAATAAAACTTGCACCAACAGTTAATGAATCAATTCCTGAAACTGTGGCAGTGTATGCAACTCCGTCAGTACTTTCCGCTGTTGCCGTATATACTGCATCAGCAGCTGAAGGTTTACTGTCAATAGCCGCTTGCATTGTCTCAATAGTAGAAGCAGAAGCGGCTCCAACGTCACTTGCAGTTAATGTGATATTATCTGACAGGGCTTTACCGTTAATAGTTGTAGTCTTTAGAGCGTAAGAGCCTTCATCGCCAAGTTCTTCCCAAATAGCACCATTCCAAACGAATTCTTTATGGTCATCCTTACCAAGAATTACATCACCTTTTTCTTTTGTGGTATAATTTGCGATTTGAGGGTCAGTTGTTGAGCCGTCGGTAATATCAACAGCAGCTTTACCAATAAAGTGCATTGCGCCTGTTAGGCCACCAAGTTGGTTATTGATGGTGGTCATCTGACCGTCAACATACTCTTCTGTTGCTAACTTCTTTGAACCATCATCTTTATTGGTTCCAGAAGTAGAACCAACATAAACATCTCCTGCAAACCAAGCATTACCCGACCAATCAAGAGTATGGGCATTGGACTGCGTATCAGTATTTGTACCATTGCCTACAATATGAGCGTATTTTCCTAATCTATCTTCAACATTGTACTTCCCTTGTACGTGCTGTCCAGAATTAGCATCCGTCCCCTTACCTTCAGCGTGCGAGGCTTCGCCAGATGCGCGACAATTAGTTCCTTCTGCATGAGAATTCTTCCCAACAGCAACTGAACCACCGCCTTCAGCATGAGCTGCTTCTCCACTAGCAATACTAGTACTGCCTTCAGCATGAGAATAATCTCCTTGTGCTGAAGTATAATAGCCTTCAGTATGCGACGCTGAACCACTTGCTAATGTGCCTTCACCTCCAGAAAAAGAGTTTTTACCTGGACTAAACATTATGTCGCCATCACTAGCGTTGATCATTACTAAAGACCCTGTAGTCTTGCCATTAACTATGTTGGAGTTATTAGGTATTTTATCATTTACATAATCATATACTGCTTTCGCTCCTGCATATTGTCTATTTGTTGAACTTGAAGTAATACTTGTTGCAATAGGACGACGAGGGTTGAGTAGAACTGGCTTCCCACCAAAATCTGTCCCCACAAGTGTACTACCATAAGGCATTTCATCAGCTGTAACGTAAGTATCCTTATAATCTGGATGTTCCAGTGTTAAAGTTGATGTACCAGTAAAACCATTCAATGACACAGATGGAGGCATAGCATAAGAAGAGGATTGTTTATATAACATTGCACTTCTAACTGTGCCATCAAACTTTGGGGATGCATTATCTGCAGAAATTGTTATAGCACCAAGGTATGAATTAGACAAAACATACTGTCTATTACTTGTTGTTACAATAGAATCGCCATCAATTGTCTTCACCCAATCTATTTCATTGGGCAGAGCATCCATAGGCAACTTCTTAAGACTTTTTCTGTAAATATGTGCACTTGTAACGCCATCTGGGAACATTGTTTCTGAAACAGTTAAACTATTAGTACTAGAACCCATGCCAGAGTTAGATATTTTTACTCCAATAGTATCAATATCTCCAAGAGTAAATGAACCATAAGAGCCAGAAGTATATGTAAGATTTTCAAATCTAGTATTATTTACTTCAAGGCATAATATCGCATTAGCTGCGTTTATAGCTAAATAATGATCGTCTTCAAAACTACTATAAGTAGTTGTCCAAGTACCAAATTCTTCCCAATATGGTACTTCCAAAGATTTATTCTTGATATAATCTTTTGCAGTTGTATCATTCTGATTCCAATCACTTTGAACAAGTTCACTAGAAGAAATAGCTCCAATATTAGTTCTGGCTTGTGCTTTCTGGTCGTCTGTGAGAGTTTGAGACTCAGAATATTTTACATAGTTATCAGCAATCCTTAGTTCAAAGTTATCAATATCCGTTGATGTTCCTAGCTCTGTTGTTTGCAGCGTCCACTGATCATTATTACTCATACCAACTAAATCAGCAAGAATATATTGAGTATTATAGGTAGAAACTAAATTAGCAACAACTACATTGTTTTCAACAGAATAACCAAAACTTGTAAATGTCAAATTACCATAAGTAGTATCAGTATAAGTAATTGAAACAGGACGTCCATTAAGTATTGCTTCTTTAACTTGAGTTGGCGTTATGGCAGTTGTATTACCTGTTAATACATCAATACCAAGATTTGTTTTTGCTTGATTTTGTTGGTCTTCTGTAAGGGTCTGTTCAGCATAACTAACAAAACTATCGTTAGTTAGCTCACTAGTTTTAGTTGGGATTTCAATTGTTTTAGCTTCTTTACCATTATAATAAGTATTAGTGTCGCCTTTTTTAAATGTTAAATAGCTAATATTGGTTCGATATGCATCAGTATATGCCCATTTTTGTGTTGTTTTATCATAAGTGTTTACATAAACAGTATTAGCAAAACCAAAGAAATTCAAAAATTGAATTTTATAACAGGTTTGCTTTTCATCATCTAAGTAGTCAGCAAGAACAAAAATAAATTCTGATTTATTATCACCTCTGCCCATATTTGACATGACAATTTTATTGTCATTACTAAAATCTTCAGGGGTTGTACCATCATCTTTAGTTTTTCTGGCATATAATTGCATTAAGGTATTTGTTGTACCTAATTTTGATAATTTTAATTTATAATACCCTGATTTTGGAAACTGCCATAAGCCTATACTGTATATACACATTGTAGTACCATTACCATCTGAAGGTTCAAGTGTCATTTCAATAATAGACTTATCATCAATACCCTTGAGCTTATCATAAATCTTCCCTTGACTCTCATTCAAATCATTATATAAATACTCATCTGCAAAAGGAATTTCATTATAATACAAAAGTCTTCCCTTAGCCGTATCATATCTACCAACTTTGAAGCGAGTTTTCCCCGCAGAAGTATCAACAATAATCAATTCACCATCGAGCGGTTGGAACGTAGTTGCTACTGCCTCCCAATTAGCAGCAGTATCTCGCTTATTCTTAACGCGAGTATTAAATGTTTTATTCGCCATTTTACAACCTCCTTAAAATATTGCAAAATGCCGATGTAAACCGACATTTTGTTTTAATTTCATTTCCATCTTCCCATTGCCAAATAACTTACAGTAACTCTTGCAGCAGATACAGCATCTCCTAAATTATGTATACCAAGCTGCGGTGTCCACGTTAAGTCGCCTGCTTTTTTATTATATTGATAAAACGATTGTGCTCCATGAAGATAAGGAATACATACTGGAACCTCAATAAATAAATTATCTGGATATTTTTTTGCAATAGTTGCATTTACATCTGCATTCGCGGGCAATTCTAAAGTAACAGTATTGCTCGACCATGCAATTACTAATCCGCTATCTTTTTTGATATACGTCCACGTATCACTTGTTATCATTTCTCCGTCAAGATAATTTAATAAATCTGCCGCTAATTTTGCTTTTGTAATTGCGCCATCATCGATTTGAAACTCACGACTATCAACATACCCTTTGGTTGCTACATCATTATCATTAACCGGAGTTTTAACGTTAGAAATTAAAGTCTCTCCCATATCAAGTGAATCCGCAGAAATTTGTGCGGCACCAAGTCTAGCATTCGTTGAGCCAACCTGTATTAATAGGCTTCCACTTGCCGGTGTGCTAACGTCAATAGTCTTCGTTGAAATACCACCAACCAAAACCTCTTCACCTAAAAACTTATCGTCAACATATTTCTTGGTGGCCGCATCATCATCAGCAGTTGGAGCTGCAACAGCAATCCTTGCTAGGTCGGTTTCAGTGCTACCAATAAATTTGCCAGCATTTTCTCCAGTGCATAAAGCGGTAATCTCTTTGGACACATCTCCACGTTGATTGATTGTAACACCATATTTTGCCTGAAACTTTTGATCTGCCGTTACAGCTCCGGCAATCTCTAAATCACCAGAAATCTTTCCACCTGTTTTATCTAGTTTCTTATCTAATTCTGTATTCGTAGTGGTTTCACTCGAAGAAGCTTTGGTATCTGCATACTCTTTTGCGGCCTGTAACACCGAAGCAGATTGCTCATCTGCATATGTTTTCGCACTTGATAAAGTAGATTCATCATTCGTTCCCATGTCTGTTCTTAGTTGTGTGATTTTATTATCAAGTCCAGTCACATTAGTATCAGATTGTTTCTTTAAGTTGTCCGCATAAGACTTTGCGCTAGAAAGAGTAATATCATCTGCGCTAGCCATATCTACTCTTAGCTGAGTAATGTCATCATCAAGTGCCGTATCTCTATCATCTAGTTGTTGTTTCAATTCATCTGAATATGTTTTTGCACTAGACAAAGTTTCTGCATCTTGATTAGTCATATCTGACCGTAAAGACTCAATGGCACTATTAATTGTAGCGTCGCCAGCTTCTAACTGCTGCTTTAAATTTGATATTTGCGTCCCTAAATCAGCAATTTTCCCATTGATAACACGCCCTTGATTCGCAGATAATGGTTTATTGCCCTGATTGCTTGTTAAGTTATTAATGATATCTCCCTGTACAACGAAGACATCATCTTGTTGTAAAGACGGCAAATCCACAACATACTCTCCGTCAGTTAAATTACCAAGATTATAAATTTCTCCATTTATATCTATCGTATTAATGTAAGGCATCTCATCACCTCCATAATTCTAAGAGTGAGAGGCCAATGCCCCTCACTCTTTTTTGTATTTAAAATTTATTTTTTAGTGCAATATAAACTTCAGACTGGTATTTTGTAGGAATTGCACTACCATAAGATATCTTTGAAATTTTGTTCATATCATTTAATGATGTAATATAAGATTTCAACGAATTGAAATACGCCACGTGATATGTCTTAAATACGTTAGATTTTTCAATAACGGCATTCATATCTACAGCAGAATAATATTTACATAATTCTCCATCCGCATGATAAGGGATTGTTCCTGAGCCGCTAGCGATCATTTGCGCGGACGTAATAAGATTAAGTTGATCTTGTATAGTCAAAGAAAAATGGGATACCTGTCCGTCGCTTAATTTAATATCAAAACCATTTGTAATTGCTTTATTGCAATCCGATTTCATTTCATTAATTTTTGATTCTCTAACATATTCAATAGTAATTTGATCTTCTTCCTGCGCACTGTCCTCAATTTGCTCTTCTTCTATCAACACTGGAACTTCTTGGTTGGATTTTATAGCCGCAAATAGGGCCTCGTATTCATCCTGTTCAATTTCTTTAACATCTGCCGCAGCATATGATTGAGCGCTTACTGGCAGCATCCACATATCATGATATAACTTACCATTGCACTGAATATACTGCGCCTCTGACTCATCGCAAGCAAAAAATACGGAATGTTTTTGCTGAAACTTGCGCAAATCTATTGAAGTGCCTACCCCAACAAATTTATCGCCCATAATAATTTTGTAATATTTCATGAGTAGTCACTCCTTTAAATTGAAATACACGGGCAAATGCCGTTAGCACGGGTAGAAACCATGTAAGAATTATTACATGTACCCTGAGAAGAAACCGTTACAAAATATCTATCATATTCTTTAACAGCAGATCTACTCCAATACATACTAGAGACTCCATTTCTCATCTTAACTCTCGAAGCGTCATCTACGAACCATGCAATATGATTGCCTTCATTAACATACGGCGTAACTTGAATGCCAGAAAGTTCTACATAAGATGGCAGATAGACATAGTCTTTAGAGAATACGATTTCATTAGACATATTGCCAACGCTCGTAGGCACTTGTACCCGTTTAATAATTGATTTCCATACCGTCGGGAATGCATTATACACCCTGCTATTCATAAACTGTCTAATGGCAGAGCTTTCCCAACCGCCAATATTGGTGTTAGTAGAATTCATACTATGCATATACGGCAACAGATTCTTACAAATAAACGAAGCCCCTGTTTTGTGGCTAGAATCGCTTGCAAATCTATAACGATCTGGGCCACAATATTCAAAACGTAATGTTTCGTGAGGCCAAGACGCTAAATCTCTAGCGATATCGTCGCCAAGGTCTTCCATCCATACTTTTGCCCAGTGAATATGGCCCTTGCCAACATCATCAATTGTTCCGTTGGATAAGAATTTAAATCCACCAAGAACAATAGTCGCTTCGGTAACAGTGCTACGATTTCTAGTTAATTCTGTATATTCAATTTCATCAGCATATACTTCACTTGAGCCAGAAGCTGAATTAAAGGAATATACATATAATTTATTTTCACCCTTAATGTGACGAAGCACCAACATATCTCTTTTTGTGCCATAACCAACAACCTGACTTGCACTGCCCCATTGTAGCTCTGGGCTTGTGCCATTATACTTAAGCCTGAATCCTTCAGAGCCGTCATATTCAAAACAAGAAAGCAACGTTGCATTCGCAGCAGAAGTTTCAAATTCAAAATCTATTGCCATCGTAAACGAACCGGAATCTGCTCCTAATAGTTTGATGCCAGTATCAATCACGCTTGCTTTAGTCCCATCAAAATACTTCTCATCTGCAAGTATTTTTTCTTCAACATTACTGAATGAATAATCTTGGCCTAAACGAATGTCTACATAATCCTTCTGCTCAAAATAATCATTAGCCTTACCAGCCGTTGCAACTGCATAAATTTGAACCGGGGTCATATCTTTTAAATCTGTCCCAGCAGTTGGTAGCCCATTTTGCGTCTCCCATTTTGCATAAACATCTGTATCTCCAGTAATATAACCAGTATTCTTGTTCCAGCCGTTAAAAATATTATAAATATAGGAATCTTCATTGTCATTCATAGTCGGGTACTCTCCGTCATATTCAACAGAAGAACCGTATGCTACATTGGTTTTTGTAGTTAGCACAACGCCAGCTTGCTGTAGCCAACGAACCGTGTAAGTTCTAACGGTTTCGCTATACGTGGCAGTTACTGTCACAGGGGCCGTAACACCCGCGTAAATATTATCCCAACCAGCGAATGTATAATCATATTGCGCCGTGCTGGGAACTGTTGGTGTGTTGATTTCTCCGCTGGCAATTGGGTCAATAATCGTCCCGCCTTGGTCAACGTACTGGACGTAGCTATTGCCATTTTTATCCTTAATTTCCGTTCCATCTGCGTTCATAAATGTAACTTTATACTGTGTAATAATACCATTATAAGTGACAGTTAAATCAGGCCATGCGGCAGCATAAGCATCAAGTTCTCTTTGTCTTGCCTGCCCAGCAATATGGACTTTGCCAGCAAGCATACTATTATTCATCTTGAGAATCTTATTTAACAAATCAGTATTTGAAACCGTCCAGTCAATGCCAATTAGCCTTAGAATTTGCAAGGTATCTATTGCATCTTCGACAATGGCATACTCATCAACAATAGAATTTTCAACTGTAAGCGACTCAAGATTGTCATAAGTTGCCAGTAAATCAGTTAAATAATTCAAATTCTTTAATGTTAAACTATTGATTGTTTCTGGCAAATGCGCTAATGCAATTTTACCGTTGGACGCAAACAACACGCCAGTAATTGATGTTCCTTCAGTGTACAGTTTCACAAGGTTTCCACAACTTGACAGATTAATAGACCCAGTTAAATTCGGGCAATTACGGATATCTAGTTCTTCAAGTAATGCATTATTGCCAAGGTTTAGATTGGTCAAGAATACATTAGAATATCCAGACGTACTATTGCCGATTACAAGCGTCTTTAACTTTGATGCTTTACTAAAATCATTGTCATGAATATAACAAGCCGAAAGATCGTTTAGCGCCTGAATACGTGACGCACAATAAATCAATATCGCTGTATCATCCATCTTAGTAAACGGGCACTTGATTTCATAAGACTGACCAGCCTTTGCACGAATTTGCTGTGCGCTTGGAGAGTTGCCAAATAACACAGACAAATACATGTCTGAATATGGCACAATATTTAAAGTGTAATTTGGTGAAACAACTACATCAGACGGGGTGTTACATCTAAACATAATTTGATCTGCCTTGACAGTTGTAGACAGATATTTTGTTCCCATATAAGCAGCTTGGTCACGTTCAAATTGTCTGCGCTGATATTTCTTACGGCCATTCATCATAGACTCTAAGAAACGAGGGGTCGGTTCTGGCGTTGCGCCAGCGTTTAGACCACCGCCTTGATAGGTGCGGTAGTATTTACGCTCAATGTCAAGTCTCCAAAGTTCTTCTGGGAATTGGGCTTGCCAGTTATCAAACTCGTTGATTAGAGAAGTATCGCTAAAACAGCCCTCGCCTTCAAGTGTCTGATACATTGTCGCGAGGTCGTTGCGGAATAAGTCGCGAATTCTGCACCAGAACACGTTGTCTGCTGCATTAAATACGTAGCCCGAAGACTTGTCGCCTTCGGTACGATAATCGGTGTCTTCTTTACCATAAGTCATGGTAAGCTCGCCACTGTTGTTAATTCCAAGAGCGGTCGTTCTGTTACTATATAGGCTTGGCCCTATATTATGACTTACATTCCTGTAAGAGGAGTAGGTGCTTCTTTAAACGGTCTGATTACCGTTGACCCACTCTCTGCAATTTCATTATTAGATTATAGTTGCAGTCCAGACTGTTGCATACCTTATGGCGTATGCCATAAAGCCCTTTGTGCTCAGTCGTTGCAGGTGGAAAAATTCCTTCCTGAGCGTTGCCAATCTCTTGGTTTTCGCCATTAATCAACAAAGGTTTTATAACGACAAGATTTTATCGTTATCATAATCCCACAATTCAAAACGATATTTCCCATCTTTACATTTTGCATAATGATAAAAAGAATTTTTTGAGCGATTATCGATCATAGTATATCTCTCAGTAAACAGATACCAATATAATGCAGAGTCTTTAATTACCCAATTATCAAGCTGTGTGACAAACTCTTCATCAGTGGATGTGATTACCCATTCATAGAAATCACGCCACACTTGCTTGTTTAATGCTCTTTGTGCTTCTTGTTCTTCGCTAGTAGCAGTTGTCATACCATCCTTCGTCTCGCCGCCCATTTCATAACGGAATTCAAAGGAACCGTCCCAATCATTGTAAAGAGCGTCGTATGCCGTATTACCAGCCTTCCACTGGTCTTTAGTGATAGGATAGGTCATGTTGCCATCGCTATCAGTTACACCGGTTTGGAATGTGCTATTAGGTAGAGTATTGTCACTGACTTCAATTACAAATTCTTTTAGGTCGGAGACATCATTAACTCTAGAAGAATCACTTTTTTTTGAATCGCCTATGTTTCCGATCGAGTAATAGTGGTACTCGCAATCTCTAAATTCCATATGCTTGGAAACGTCTGGATCGGTTTCTTTTACAAACACTACGCAGTTCTGGAATTCCATACTATTCTTGCATTTTGGATCTTTCTCCATAGCGACAGTTTTGTATGGTAGATAGTCATTATATCTCTTCTGAAGCAATGCATTGTTTGCATTCTCAGAACTTGCGATATTTACTTTTATATTCATCCAATTCATTGGCACAGAATTTCTAGTAAGACTAATCTTACCAGAACCATCAGAATACTTTGTGCCATCTCCAAGAATAAGCTCCGTTACATAACTCGTGTCAAGAGGAATCTTACTGATAATCTGCTTCTTGCCATCAGCACAAGCAATAATATCTATATTTCTACCAGCATAACCGTATTCGTTAGAAGTAGTACCCTGGCCAGAAAGATACGTGTTAAGGAATTTCCAGTTGTCAAATACGGGATCTCCGCCCTTGTAAATGCATTCAACATTAACATTCTTTACAAAGTCTTTCTTGTCTTTAGTAAAACGAGGACATTCAATTTTAATGACTCTTAGCTGAGGACAAGCATTCGCCACAGATTCAGGAGTCAGTGCATTGTTTTCATCATAAATCTGATTACGATTATATCTTGCAATCATCTCATCAGAATCTCTTGCATCTGCAATAAAATTAGAAAGAATATTAGAATCAGTTAAGGCAGAAGTGTATGCCTTCATACGGTAAATATGAACATCACAGTCCGCAGAACCAATAGTTATAGGTACTGGTTCGTACTGATACAATCTATGAGTAGAATCATAAATCATTGGTCTTAGGCCAACGCCATCTTCATAACTCATAATTACCGCCGTAGCATCTGCATTGTCTTTATCTAGCGCATTAATATTAAACTCAAACTCAATAATATCTTCCTCACTATAGGGGATATATAGATTCTTAATACTAGACTTCAGATACGCTTCGTGTACATTCATTTGAAGTCCAACGACAGTAGGATCTGCCTGACAAGTTAAGAAGGACGCATTAACATTTCTTACATTTGTAGTTTTAAAGATGCACTTAAATTCAGAACCATAGGTACTAGCGTCTCTTTCGAATAAATTATAATTAATTGTGGCAGTCGTTCCTGCTTTAACGCAGAAATACTGATTGCCATCTTCGTCAAGCTGATAACCTCCGTTGCTCCAATCAAAATTATCAGAAACTGTCATTTTTACATCAGTATTAGCATCTTTCCATAGTCTATTCTCATCACTATTTGAAAGACCAGTTGGGTTGAAGTCAAATGCCAAATTTGCGGTAATTGGCTCGATAGTAACTCCTAACTCCTGAATATCCATTTTAATTGTTAATGTTGTATTTCTACACACAATAGTAAGCGTATGTTCTCCGATTTCAGAAGACTTGTACGTCCAAACATCGGCTGTTCCAGACATGGTTTGAGTAGCAATAACTTTGCCATCTACGCTTCTTGTAATAGTTGGTGTTTCAGTTTTTGGGTCAAACACATAGAATGGAATGTTCGTAGAATTATATTGCTTTGCAGTTACTTTACCATAATGGTCATATCTATAAATACAACCAATGACAGCGGCATCATTATTTTCATCATACCAAATGATATCTCTATAAATGTGCTCCGTTTCAATACTCTTGCCATTAATTGTTGCAGTAATATAAACTTCAAGCAAATGGGCCCCATGAACTTGTGCAGGGAGCGTATAAGACTGCAAAGTACCAGAAGAACTCGTAGTCGTAGTGTCAATTTCCACTCCATCAAGAATAAAATGCACAGTCTTGCTAACCGCACCATAAGGTGTATATGTAAAGTTCACAGGCTTGTTTGCCTCATATGCGATCTTATCGCTAAATGAGGATTCCAGTCTAACATCAACCTTTTGCACAGTCCAAGATTTAACGGCTACACTACCAGCCGCATCTACAACAGTAAGCGTAAACTTCTGAGTGCCAATATTAACGTAATCTGTCATGTCAAACGTATTGACCCCTTGAACTAGTGCTCCAGTCGATAGAACAGTGTTTCCGAGTTTCCAAGTATATGTGCCGTCAACAGATTCTCCATCACTATCCACAGAAGAATAATTGAAACTAATTTCTGCTTTATCAGTTGTAGTAACAACAACCGGAGATTCTGTAATTCGTTCTACCTTAAGTGTAGTCGTAACTGTGGAACCGCCACCGCCAGTAATCACAAACTGACTTTTTACTTCTTCTTTTTCGTCTTTAACTTCATATAATGTAAATACATTTTCCTTTTCTTCGCCAGTTGCAAGAGTCGCAGTTCCATATGTGGCATAATAAGTGTATCCCTCAGTGTCTATAGCGTCTAAATCTTTTCTTAATGTATCAACATTTCTGCTCAGAGAGGCAATATTTGTCGTATTAGATGTAATGTTTTGAGTATTGGCATCTACAGATGTATTAATCGAAGAAAGTTTGCTATCCATCTGCGACTTAGTGTATGTATCTCCGCCAATAATACAGAATTCCCCGTCGATATAACGATAATGAACATATAGACCATCGCCATTTTTAACGTAATAATCAGAAAACTCATTACCAGTTTCGGGCAGAGAGTCTACGATATGCGCAACTGTACCAGCAATCATTTTCCAAGAGTTATCAATCCATTTATAATAGAAACACCCGGCGTCAGAATATAGGATATAATCTGTTTCCTGTTCACCAGTTTCAGGAAGCTCTGTAACAACTACCGTAGACGAACCTTTGAATTCATCCCATTTCTGATTTCCTTCTTTGTCGGTAATCCACCAATATTTTGTGTATCCAGTATTGGCGCTGTTTGGAACTAAATAAAATGTTCTGCCCTCACCAGACGTTGGGAGGTCATCCACTACCTCAATAGAATAAGGCTCATACGCAGCAATTTGTTCATCCGTATATTCCTTCGCGCTTACTAACACATCATCTGCATTAATTCCAAGGGCAATAATGTCGTCTTTTGTAACTTCATCTGTGGCGCTAACGTGACCGGTGCTGTCTACCGTAATCTTATATAATCCAGAGGTCTTTGCACCATAAGTTGGATGGACATATTTATTTGCGCCATCTTCAATCCCTTTTAATTTGGTCTTCTCCGCTGCGGTATAATCATTCGTAGATAAACCCTTGCCATTTTCTTTATCTACTTTATTATTGTTAATTCTATCTTGTACGCTTTGTATAACGAATGTGTCGTTTTTTGTTAAATTTTTTGGCAAACTAACAGTGTATGTACCATCAGTAAGCTCTGATGCTTTAACTCCAGTTTGCAACGAATTTTTTGTTACAAACTCATCATCGGCATTTAATTTGGGCAACCTAACAATATACGTCCCATCGGTTAGATTTTCTAAATTATATGTTTTGCCTCTAACAGTAACTTTATTGATATAAGCCATTAGTTTTTATTCCCCCTTATATAGTCTAAAAAAATAGGAGAGGCGTATTGCCTCCCCTATTAAATAAACTACTTAATGTGAAGAGGCAATGTAGCCTTAAATAATTGTACTGGCAGAGCCACAATCTAGAACGATATATACTTCCTGCTCTAGTTCCTCAATCTTGTGATTATGATCTAGCTTAGAATAGACAGTGTCGTGATTGTGACCTGCAGTAGCAAATTCTGCGGCGTTATGGGAGATAATATCACCACAATCTGCAGAATTAACCTTGCCCTCAATCTCAGTCTTTAGAGCCGCAGCAAGATCAGCCTTAGCAACTTCGTTCTTGTCAGCAAGGGTGCCAGTTGGCACTATGACATCGACCGCCTTAGCGGAAGGAGTTAGCGCAACGCCATTAACCTTAACGGTTTCAATGACATTAACCTGAGCGCCTTCAGCAATACCATCTAGCTTTGCCTTCTCGTCATTAGTATAGTCGTTAGTAGATAGACCCTTGCCAGTTACCTTATCAACCTTGCCATCAATATTGCCCTGAAGCGTAGCCTGTGCGGCATCAACAGCGTCCTTAACAGTCTTTGCTACAGAACCAGCGACGGTGTCCTTGCCATTTAAAGTTGCGATTGCGGTTGTATTCTTCTGAACCTCACCAGATAGAGTACTGTATTCGCCCTGATGGGTAGCGGCATAATCAATTAGTTCCTTAAAGGTATTAACAGTTTGATCATCGCTGACTTTAGTAGCAAACTCATTAATAGCATCTGCTACCTTCTTGTCAACAGAACCTTCAACCGCAGAAGTACCATTTAGGATGGTAATGGCATCGGCATTAGCCTTAATAGAAGCCTTAACGGCAGTATCGTCATAAGTAGCAGCGGTCTTTGCATCGGCAATCATCTCTACTACAGTCTTGCCATCGGTAACTGTGCCGACTTTATCAGATAGAGCATCAACAGAACTCTGGGCGTCGTCGCCAGCTTTCTTAGCCGCAGCGATAGCGGCATCCTTACCGTCAGCATAAGCCTTAGCAGAAACTAGCGCGGCATCGGCGTCGCCCTTCGCATCGTAAGCATCAGCATCGGTATAAGCAGCAGAGCCAAGGCCATGAACCTTAACATCAGTACCATTAAACTTTACAGTACCATTAGCAGTGCCCTCTACTAGAGTATAGACAGTCTCTGGAATGGTAATGGTGCTTACAGGGGTAGAATTCCAAGAACCATTAAGTGGCTTAGAATATAGATAGAACTTATGAGCATCATCTGCATCAGCTTCTAATTTGTACTGCGTATCAGTGTCCTGAATCTCACCAGAGATATAGTCAGCTAGGCCCTTAATTTCATTAGCCGTATATTCGGGCTTGGTAGCAGCCTTAGCCCAACTATACACGTCTGCCGCCTTAGCACCAATAAAGTCTAGTTGACTAAACTTCTTAGTGCCATCACCAACCTTAAATAGAGTAACTGGTTCGCCCTGTACTGCGCCAGTTTCAGCAGGAATGACAACTACACATACTTCGCCTTTTAGAGGAATTGGATCATTCGCAATCCAATTTGCATATGTATCATTTTTGAGACAAATTCTCGTATTGAATGTCTTATTCGCCATTTAAATCATTCTCCTTTATATTATAAAATCATGATTAAGCATTACCGCCATCCATAATAAGCGTATCAGAACCCTGAACAAGCTTATCGGTAGAAACCACACCAACACTAATTACACCATCAGATGTAACAATGCTATCGCCGTCAACCTTAACTAAACCAAGCACCTCAGCAGTGGCAGCAGGAATTGCAATGTTAACGCTCTTATCGGCAGCAGGAGCAATGGCAGTACCATTCAACTTAATAGACTCAATAACATTAGCCTGAGCGGCGTCCCAAGCATTAACCTTGTCTTCAGAAATAGTATCGAGGACAGTCTTATTAGCGTGCTCATGAGCCTTGGCCTCTAACCCGTCAACGGTGCTCTGTAGGGTTTCTACGTCATTTGCTGCAGCCTTAGCGTCAAGAATGGCCTGAAGACCAGTAACATTTGCAATTTCATGAGTATGAGAAGCTAATGCATACTTTTCTGCACCATCAACCTTTAAAGCACCGTCAATCGCATCACTAATCTGAGTGGCAACTGCAGTTTCGCCGACTAGTCCCTGTAGAGCAGTGATTTTACCATTTGCGGTAGCAAGGTCGTCAGCTAGAGCATATTTGTCAGATTCGCCATCCTTTAATGCGGCGTCAACAGCAGCAGCAATCTGATCTGCAACAGACGTGTCGCCAACCTTGGTCTTAAGAGCAGCGATATCATCCTTATTTGTATTAATCTGAGAATTCATGGATGCAGCATCCGTCTTATGACCCGCAATCCAATCAGCAATTTCCTTTAGTGTATCAAAACTCTCATCTGCGCCAGCGACAACTTGTGCAATCTGGTATGCAACAGAGCCTTGCACGGTGCTCGCGCCATTTAACGTGTCAATAGCAGCTTTGTTGTCTGCGACCTGCTTTACTAGGCCGCTCTTGTCATCGCCAACAGTCGTCTTTAGAGACTCAATGGCGGTAGATAGACCCTCAACGGTAGTAGTATCTGGCTTAACCCAAGAAACCTTACCATCTTCAGTCTTAACAAGCTGAGCACCACCAACAGCATCGGCAAAACCAAGTAGATCTAGAGTGCCATCTTCACTCTTAGAAAACACATTTTCATTAATAAGAATATTTCCGCCAACTTCTTTTAGAGTCTTGTCGGGCTGAATAACATATAGAGTGGCCTTACCGCTATCAACGACAGCAATCTGCTGGCCATAATAATATACAGTTTCAGAACTGCCTGCTTCCTGCGCAGACGCAGCAGCGGCCTGGGCAGCTTCTAAGCTTTCAAAATAACTTTTAGCGTCTAGAGGGAACGCCGTCTGACGGTTAAAAGCTACAGCAAAATCAAGAGTACCAAATGTCATAGCCATAATTCATTTCCCCCTTCATTAAATCTTAACAGTATAGGAATTTGCTTTCGCAACAGGTTCAGCAAAGTCCGTAGTATAAACCTTATATTCAATACCAGCATCAGAGCCAGCGCCAGCAACAGTAACTGCAGACTTAGTGAATGCACTCTTAATCTCTGCATTTAGACCATTGACGTCCTTTACAGAACTAACGTCTTGTAGAGTTGCGGGGTAAGCGAAAATGACGCGAACCGCGCCAACAGGGATAGAAATAGTAAAAGTCTTACCATTGGTAAATGCCGCATTGGATTTATTTAGTCCACGAATAATGGTGCTAGTTAGCGCAGCCTTTTCAGTAACAGTACCATAGAAAGTATTGCGGTAGCCAGTGATTGCACCAGAAACCTTAGTAGCAGAACCGGCAGCAATCTTCACAACAGGATTAGAATCTGCGCCAAGGTTGTCTTTTGCAATAGCGCCTTCACCATAGGTAGCCTTTGCAGTGATCTTATAATTAGTGCCATCAGTTACAACAACATCGTCAAAACTACCAGAAGCAGTAGTCGCAGAGTTGCCCGCAGTATCAGTGACTTCCCATGCGGTAGCAGTAATACCAGTCGCAGGGCCATAAGTATAAGAACCTGCGCTTAAAGAAGCAGAATAGGTTGGAGACACCGTAGTTCCAACTTCATAAGCTTTAGCCTGACCAAATGTCAGAGAAACAGCAGGAGCGGTAGGAGTACCAGGCTGTAGACGCTTAGAGAAAATTTCAGTCAGAGCATCAGCGACAGACTTACCCTTGGTAGCAAAGGTAGCGGTACCATTCTGGGTCTTTGTCATATTACCGACCTGTGTATAATTACCGGCCATAACAATATCGTCTTTAAGGATTACCTTATCAGCGTTAACATTACCCGTCATTGCTTCCCACTTAGTTCCATTGTACATGAAAGCACTCTGCTCATAAGTGCTGCCATCAAGCGTCGTAGTAATTACGACAATATCACCCTGCACAGGGGCATTAGAACCTAGTGCCGCAGCAATGGCTTCATCGTCGCTTTGATAACCATCGGTACGGGTATATTTATATAGATTGTCTCTATTCTGTGCAATAATGCCTTCAATTGCGGCCTGATCGACGCCCGCATAATCAAGATCAGCCCAGGCCTTAGTTCCGTCGCCAATCTTAAACTTGTTTGTATCGGTTTCGACACCAAACTCACCTTTGAGTAAAACTGGATTCTTCGTAGCCCAATTTTCCGCGATGTCGTTACGCATGACAATTCTTGTGCTTAATGTTTTAGTTGCCATAAAATTATTTCCCCCTTTAAAAATTAGGCGTTTCCACCAGAAATAATAATTTCATCCGTATCTTGCTGTACAATTTTATCAAAACTAATAGTATTTACTTCTAGCGTATTATCAGAATTAATAGACACTTTATTCATATCAGAAGAAGAAGTGATAACATCTGAGGCGGCAAGAGTAACCGCGCCAGTCTTTCCATTTACGGATTCTACTCCAGAGAATCCAGTGCCTCCACCGGTGGCGCTAATAACGTTATCTTTAATAGAAATACCAGCCCCAGCAATTAATTTATCCTGTTTTGCGTCAAGTTCAGAAATTTTTGCATAATCATCTAAAGTTGGTATTTCTGACTTCAAAGCATAATTGGTTAAATCTTGATGCTGTGTTAAATAACCCTTTGCTTCAAGCTCAGCCTCAGTAACATATTCATCTGGAATATTTTTAATAAAACCATCATCATTAATAAGATCACTTGTCTTAGTTGGAATGTTGGCTGTTACCCATTCAGTAGGTTTGCCTTCTGTATCGACAGCCTTAATCTTGGCCACTTGACCAACAGTAGCGCCAGTAATATTAAGAGGATTAACTGTTGCATCTGCAATAGTCTTCTTAACAGAACCTTCGCCATCTCCGTTTAAGGTATCAATTGCTTCTTTATTAGCTGCGATACTAGCTTGAATAGCGGCGTCATCATAAGAAGCCTCTTGTATCATTGCGATGATAGTTTTATCATCAGGGATTTCTCCGATTTTATCTTTTAGCGCATTAAATTCTTGCGCAACTTCTGCGGCATTATTGGCATATGGTAATGCACTAAAAATGTCTGTACCATTACCAATCTTAAACAAACCAGTATCGTTCTCGACAGCAAATTCACCAGCTAACAGAACAACTGTCGATTTTGCCCAATTGGTAGCAGTATCATTTCTAAGTTGAATACGAACATTATTTAAAGTTGCCTTAGCCATCAGTACTGTCACCTCCACTGATTAGTCCAATTTCTGTTGCCTCACACGTGCAACTGATTACATTGTTTTCATCTATAGTTATACCATTTCCTGGAATCAACAGGTCTTGTTTTTTGTCAATTAAGGCAATAATTTCTGCATATTCACTTGGAGTAGTTCCACTAGGAGTGGAGCCAATGCAATAACACCCTTGATCACATTTAAACGCAAGCATATTAGTTACAATACGATTATTATTCTCGTATACTCCAAATACACCAATTAAAAATTCTCCTTGCCCAGCCATAACTTCCGCTGGTACATAACATTCGCCCTGTTCATTTAGTGGAATAATATACTTATTTTCATCTTTGTGCTTTACATAATCATTCATGCTCTGGAAGACCGCCATCTTTTGAATGCCAGCCCAGTCTTTAGTCCTAAATTCAAATCTGCACATGAGCGAATTAATAATTCCACTTGTGCCAAATGCACTTCTAACTACAGATAGTTTATTATGCTTAACGCCAATTACAATAGTCGCAAAAGTAGTTTCAGTTTCAGCCATTGAAACACCTCCGCTCTATAAAATTACGGTCTACTATTTTTCCACACTTCATATAAATGTCTCGTCAAAGCATTCCGTTCAAATACAAAAACTAGCTGGTTTGTTTTAGTCTTGCTGCTAAGAATATCTAGTAACTCAGCTTCATTTTGTAAATATAATTGAACCTGTGGTATACACGTAATATAGATGCATCTGTCTGGATCATATTGTAGACCGGGAACAATATTAGATTTTGCTTGCATTTTCATTTCTCCTTTTTTCCGAAAAAATACGGTGCAGAACTTACACATGAAGTTTCGCACCGTAATATTGTATTTAATTGTAACTACTTCATGTGATTGTGCAGATTACTCTTCCTTTTTAATAGGAAACTCAATCTTCTTGGGTTCCTGCATAATAACACCAAGATCGCGCTTGACGCATTTATTAAAATTCTTAGAGTTAGAAAGGTCGCAGGCAGATAGGAGTTCCTTTGCCTCTTCCTTAGTGATTAGCTCAAAATTATAGTCTGTGCAAGTTTCAAAAATATCTTTGCAGTTGTCACTGCAGAATGAATTCATCCATAGTGGGAGGGCGCGGTAGTCGTAACAGTTGCTACAATAACTATAGGTCTTACCACAGCACAGACATGTCCTTCCGTATCTCATGAGAGATCACTCCTTTATGTTAGTTTTAGTTGTAAGAGATAATATTTCTGAAATTTTATTATCGATGAGTGTTTTATAGGAATCGTCTTTAAATGCAGTATATGGGATTGCGAGATAATGATAGCCATTAGATAGTGCAAATTGTTTTTTATACTCATCTTTCCATTGTTGATATTCAAGTTCTTGTTGTGGAGTAGTGCCATTATTTTTAGCACTTAACTCAATAAACTGATTTATTTCATAATGATGCTTGCCATTGATTTCAACAATTAAATTTAGATCATTTGAGATAGCAATATCATTATCGTATAATAACTCTTTGCCTGTTTTTGGGTTAACAGCTACTAACGAACATTCTCGCTCTCTAGATATGATAAAATCATATCTCAACTTCATATAATTTAAAAATTCTTGCTCTAAATAACTTATATTTTCTTCTATACAGCATGTCCTGCAATGAAAATTACTATATACCGCATATCTAGCTTCCACTAAAAAATCTTCATGAATATTATTTTCACATTTAAGATATATTTCCTTTCCAGAATTAATACCTATGTCAAATGGACTAATATTATTTTTGTCAGACCATAATGACAATGCTTGCGGAAAATTATATCCAATAGAATCAAATTTATGTATTTTAATAGCCCTACAATATGGACAACGAGATTTATCACTAGAAAAATCATATGCTCGTACTTCATAGCTATTATGATAAGTTTTATCTTGGCATTTAATCCAGACAGTTTCTCCAGATTTTGCAGATATAGAATATGGATCAATAATATTTTTATCATAATCCCAATATTTTAACAAAAAATCTTTTCCATATTTTTCTATATTAAAAAATGCAAAACTATCATTTTGATGTACTTGAGATTTATTACAAAACCCACAAGAATGATTATTACTAACAAAAGATGCGGGAGTTGTCTGAAATCCCTTATGATAATCTACATCAATACAGTTTAGATATATTGGTTGATGTGAAAAAGCATGAACATCCCACGGCGACTCTTGATTTAAATCGTAATTCCAAATTTTATTTAAATAATCCTCTCCGTTATAATCAATAGCCCATTGAGCAAAAGACAAACAGTCTTTGCATTTGATATTCTGTTTTGCAGATGTTATTGAAGCTATTCTTATATAGGTTGGCCTATGATTCTCGCATTTATCACAATTGAAAAAATACTTTTTACTAGATCCCCAACTTATATCAACAACACTTTCGTTGTTTAAATTTACATTAAATCTGTTCAGTAAGTCTTGACGATTATTTTCTATACACCAATCGTAAAAACTTTTCTTCATAAAATATTACCTCCATAATAATACCTCCACATTAAAGTATTACAAGAAGGTAGGGCGTGGAGGCACCCTACCTTGTCAAAAGAGCCAATTACCTCTCTTTCTATCTTGCATTGATATTATATCACATTAATTTTGTTTTGTCAAGTCCTTGACAAATTATTCCTCGCTAGGAATAACGATGGAGAATAGTCTCTTTTCCTTGTCACAGTATGCCTGTTGAGCCTTACCGCTGAATGGGTGAGCACCATCTGTTGCAATGCCTAGTGTTCAACAAAGTTCGTTACGCTTTGCCAGTCATTAAAGACGTCTTATATTCTCATATAAGAGCAGGCTATATCACTACCCATTTCTGGGTATCCCCCATTTCGGTTCACTTGAACCTACTTCCTTTCGGAATAGCCGTCGAGCCTTCCTCTATTTGAGGCTTGGTTGCTGATTAACTATTATTACAATGTTTAGGGTTTAACCTTGCATCATACAATCTATTTTTTCTGCTTTCGCCGCATTCACGCTTAGGCATATTTCATCCTTACGTTGTAGCTAGATTGTCTTTAAGTACTTCCAGCAATTAAAGGGATTTTGGACGTATATTATTACGCCGCTCTACGCTCTTTATGAACGCAGGGAGCTTTAAAATTTGTAGCAAAAATTTTGTTACTCCAATCGAAGTCGGGGCTAAGTTTAAAGTTATTAAAGATGACGTAAGCGTGAACTAGAGTAGTCTGGTCACAAACCATAATTGTTACGAATAGATTCGCTATATCTATCCTTCTATATATTTCTATATAGTTCAGACTATATCATGGTCTCATCTTTAGGCATGAGACCCCCATCATTTCAGACCGCTTGGCCTTACGCTACTCATTCCCAGTATCTCCATTTAGATACCTTGTTTTCGCTAGTCGTTAGAGACCTACAAAAGTAAGCCTACGGGATTGTCTTCGACTTTACGCTAAGAGTTTCCCCGTTTAGATGGGTTTTGTCATGTACATCACTGTACAAGGCGACATTTGTTTAGACTTTTATCGCAGCCAAGAACTTCCATGACGAACTTACAGCCGACAGGGAATTCAGTAGCGGAGTTGACAACTTCAACAGCATTCTCAGTCTCATAATCATACATAACGAATAGCTCATCACTAGCATTTAGACCAGTTGGTAGCTTCATATTCTGGCCAGCAATGGAGAACTCTGTCTCAGATGGGGCAGTACCCTTGGTGTATTTCTTACCAAAAGTGCTATCGCCATTTAGAACATAAATTTCCTTAACTTCGCCCTTGGGAGCATGCTTTAGCTCATAAGAACCAGTGCCATATTCGAAGCTCTCCATAGCAGGAGCAGTAATCTTGGCAGCAGAGCTGGCAACCTTCTTCTTGGCACCAAGCTGAGTAGCCATTAGATTCATATCGAAAATAGCGTTCTCAGCAGAGAACTCGGCACTCTTAGCACGATAGAACGTAGCAATAGGAGTACCTAGAGCGTCAACAGCGTCAGTGGATTCAGATGCGCAGTTTAGAGAAACATTCTGCATCTGGTTGATAGAGAATAGTACGGAATCGTCCTTCTGAGATAGGGCGACACCACGAGTAACACGCAGTTATGTTACAATTAATGATCGCTAATCATTAATTGATTCATTGTATTTTCATTATAATCTTCTAAATATTTCCACATTAATTTTTCTCCGGTCATAGGATGTCTTCCTGCATACTTCTGTTTACCTTTACATGCACGACTTATATAATCATAGCATTTTAAACCACACCACGCAGCCGCATCTTTTAGTGTTTCAAAGACATCTCCGGTGTTAAGGCATACTACAGCTCTTGAAGCATGATTCAAGCCACCATACCTTCCAAACATTGGGTTTAAATCACCTAATACTTTATTTCGTGCAATATTCCTCTTTTCCTCAGTCCAGCTTTTAATTAACTTTTCGCGCTGTGCATCTGTTTTTGGTATGCCATATGTTGGGTTCAATTCTCCACATCTCCCATACATAGGATTATTTTCACCACTTAATGCTGCACTTTGTTTTGCTCGGCTTTCAGGAGTCCCAAGCATTCCTTTGTGGGCTTCAGACATTTTTCTTCTTGTTTCCTCTGTTGGCACATGCCCTCCGTCGCCTTGACCCCCTAAATTTAAATTATACCCATACTCTTGTAAATAACTTCTATATAATTTAATATAGTACTTTTCTCTATTATCTAATAATTCATATCTACATTCTTCAATAATCTCAAATTTAAAATTATTTTCACCATACTTATCCCAGGTATTTTGTAAATGAGAATTATAATGTACTTGATTTCTGAGCATATAAAGATGGGCATAAAATCGTGATTCAACATCTATACTCTGGCCTATATACACTTTATTATTTACAAGATTTGTAATTTTATAAATCCCACATATTTTAGCCAATAAATTTCATTCCTTTAATAAAAAA
>ERZ1034882.216-NODE-216-length-33098-cov-17.586720_pt1 | contig 33098 bp, 65 predicted proteins | sample MGYA00520606_ERZ1034882 | MGnify/ENA primary metagenome ERZ1034882 (study PRJEB33766, sample SAMN09781726) | gut metagenome | biome: gut microbiome | host: Homo sapiens | place: Madagascar | study: EMG produced TPA metagenomics assembly of the PRJNA485056 data...
CGGAAATCAAAGCGGATACGATTACAGCGGGAAACATCGGCTCTGGGCAAATCATGCGAAAGCTCTGGCAAAATGCAAGCGCCGGAACTGAAAGCTACAACGGCGTTCCGTTGCAGTTTCAGATGAGCACATTTCCAGCGCAAATGATAAACTTGGGGTTTTCGGACTTGTCTCAGATTCAAATCATTTTCAAAGGCAACAGATTTCAAAGCGGAAAAGATGACAATAAAAACTGTTTTTCCTTTTCTTCGATAATGGTTCCATTGTTTGCCAATGATGATGGAACTGCTTCAAGTAATGCGATTTTTTATACAGCTTCCGTTCCATTGCCATCCGCTAGGTACAGACCAGACGAAAGTTTTTACGTTTCCGGCTATACTTTTTCTTTCCGGTCTTTTCAGGTTCAATATGGCAAGAATGCGTCAGGTGGAGGGCATCTGAACATCTATTTTTGGAACGGTGCTGTGCAAGATGAAAATGGTTCTGTATCTTATGGGAAAAACTACAACGACTGGTGTATTCCATACAGAATATACGGTATGAAGTGAGGACTTATGTACTACTTGAACTTGGACAAGAAAACAAACCGTGTTCTTAGTGCTTCGCTTCTTTTTAACGGTACGTCCATGCCGGGAAGTGTAGAGGTTGAAGCGCTACCCAATGGCAATCTTTATGATTATCTGTACGTCAACGGAGAGTTCGCCTACTCCCCGATTAAAAAGCAAGAAGAGGAGGTAACCTATCAATGAGCTATCAGAAACAGAACTTTGCAAACGGCGAAGTACTTACCGCATCGCAGCTGAACCACATTGAGGACGGCATTGTGGATGTTGAATCTGCTGTCAATGAAAACAAAGCCGTTGTCGATAAAATCATCGACCCCACCCTCTCCGTCTCCGGCAAGGCGGCGGATGCGGCGAAGGTGGGGGAAGCGGTTGGGCAGGTGAAGGAAGATATAGTCACTTTAAAAAACATGGAAGATTCTTTTTTATCTGCAAAATGGATAAGAGGGTATCTTGATTCAACTGGGACAGCCAGTAATGCGTCATATCGAGCAGTTTTTGAAGACTATATAATTTGTGCTTATGACGTTACAGTATCAGTATTGGCTGGGTATCAATTTGCAGTTGGCTATGAAAACTCTGATGGAAGTACAATACTCGCACGCCCATACGATACAAATGCGTTTGTAATTCCGGCAAACATAAAATTTAAAGTAAGTGTGTATGCACTCCCAGAAGATATATCAAGCGGGTTGATTGATCCAGAAACGTATGGAAAAACTATAGAGATGAGATACCAGCCAGTCTTGATACATAAAATAGCCGAAATTGACGGAACGGTGAATGATTTAGCACTCCAAGTCAAAAACAATTTTATCGCAAAAAAATACATGGATATTTTTGAAAATAAGATATGCCATGTTGGTAAAATAGTCAACCCCGGAACAGATTCAAGTTATGTTGACAATATAGCATTTTCAAGCTCTGAATTTATAGCTGTGAATCCAGAAACGACTTATTGTTTTGCTGTAAAATCAGAAGCATACGGAGTCACCGAGGTTGTAATCACAAGAATAATTTTTTATGATGCAGATAAAAAATATTTATCATATATAGAAGGAGGCAAAACAAAAATAACAACGCCTCAAAAATGTAAGTATATGATTTTCAGTACATCCAATGATGGCCTGCACAATTCGTTTGACAACCTTTTCATCGAGAATTCCGATAAAATTGTTTTTCCTTTTGACCTTGGATTTTGTAAAAATATTCTTACGTTGGAAAAATGGATGGTGATAGGAGACAGCATTACTGAAAAAAATTATAGAACAGCTGCAAACTATCATGACTTTATCCGCGCAGAAACTGGATGTGAGATTTTAAACTGCGGCGTTAGTGGCAGTGGTTATGGAATGATGCACGTTACAAACAACTCTTTCAAAGACAGAATCCCCGGCTATGCTAATTTGAACCCAGACTTTATTACAATCTTTGGTGGTATCAACGATGTGCTGTTCTGGAATGACGGTGAACCTGCTACAAACAGTTCTGTTGGCACTTACACTGACACTAATGAAACAACCATAATGGGGTGTGTATATTTAGCATACAAAGCATTACTCGATACGTTTCCTGATATTCCATTCGGAATCATGTCGCCAATTCCCGAAAAAGATTACAATACTACAACTGATAATGTGCTTAGCTACTTTGTTGAACAGTTGCAAAATTTCTGTAAGCACTACGGTGTGCCCTATCTTGACCAATACCATTTTTCTAATTTGAGACCGTGGAACACTGCTTATTGCAAAAAAAATTTCTCGTGCCCGACAGTGCCTGACGGAGACGGACTTCATCCTAATTACTATGGGCATAAAATAATTTATCCTAAAATCCGAGAATTTATAAAAACACTTTTATAATCAGCAATTTGACTAACTTATAAAAGAAAGGAAGTTTTGTTTGTTAAAGAACACACTTGGAATCTAGTCAGCTAAATGTGGCTTTAGCTGACCATTTGCTTACTCACACAAAATAGAAAGGACTGATAATATGCTTCCCATTATGGACGTTTCCCGCTGGCAGGGGCGCATCGACTGGGACAAGATCAAGGCAAGCGGCCTTGTCTCCGGCGTGATGCTGCGGGCGCTGGGCAACAGTGCAAAAGACGCGCCCAGCGAGCCGTACATCGACCCCTATTTCGCCCGCAACTACGCCGAGTGCCAGCGGCTTGGCATTCCCTGCGGCGTGTACTACTACTGTAAGGCGGTCAACATGGCAGAAGCAGACGCAGAGCTTGCCCTGCTGCGCAAGGTGCTTACCGGCAAGACGGTGCAGCTGCCGGTGGCGGTTGACATTGAGGACAGCTATGTGCAAGCGCCGTTGGACAAGCAGACCCTGACGGACATTGCAGCCCACGCGCTGGGCACTGTGCAAAGCTGGGGCTTCTACGCCATTCTGTACACCGGGCTGTATTTCGCCCGCAATAACCTGTACATGACCGGCGTTGCGCTCAAGCCATACGATGTATGGCTGGCAGCCTACCGCAGCAAGAAGCCTGAACCGGGCTGGCCGTTCGGCTTGTGGCAGTACACCAGAAAGGGCAAGATACCCGGTGTTGTGGACGCGATACCGGGCAAGATTTCCGGCGTGGACTTGTCTGTGCCCTACAAGAACTATGCCAAAATCATTGCAAAGAAGGGTCTGACCCGTCTCCGGGAGGGCGCATGAGCGAAAAAGAAGCTTTGCTGTGGGTGCTGGGCATCTTGGGTAGCCTGTGCGCCGCTGCTATTACGATTGATAAGGTACTGGAAATTATCCATAAGTACATCAAGAAGGCACAGGCTCCGGACAACGCGCAGAACAAGCGGCTAGATGAGCTGGACAAGCGCGTCGGCACCTTGGAACAGGGGCAGCTCCAGCACACACAGGCTCTTGCAAGAGACTTGCGCCGCTTTGACGAAATTGACGAGGAAATGCGACTTGTCCTCGTTGGAGTGCAGAACCTTTTGGATGCGCAACTGTCCGGTAACAACCGGGAAGGTATGCAAAAAAGCAAGACCGACATTAACAATTACCTGCTGAAAGGAGTAACCAATCATGGAAGCAATCCTTAACACCATTCTCAACCCGCTGCCCGCGTGGCTGGCGCTGGTGCTCATCGTTGTGGGCGCTGTGTCGCTTGTGCTGGGGCTTATCCGTTTGGGCTACGGCGCAGCGGTCAAGACGCTGGTGCTTGACCTTATCGACCAAGCAGAGCGTGAAATTCAGGGCACCAAGCGCGGCGCAGAGCGCAAGGCGTGGTGCGTCAAGATGCTGCGCCATTATCTGGACAACAGCAAGTGGGGCAGGCTGGTCAGCTGGGCAATCACCGAAGAGACCATGAGCAAGGTCATCCAGTTTTTCTTTGACCGGGCAAGAGCAGCGCTGCAAAAGCAGTAAGGAGGATATCATGGCAAGCACTACATACGAGCATTTTTTATTGTGTACCGTTAAAAATTGCAATAATTTTTTAACGGCCATTAAAATTCACCACTTTGCCGTCATTGGCAATATGGTGCGCAACGCCGGAGAGTTGCCGCAGCCTTTCTGGCTCGGTGCTCATGGCGGCGGCTCGTGTAGTGCTGCCCGCTGCGCTGCAAGGACTTGACCGACAGCGGCTTATCACCGCCATCAAAAGCGCACCGCTTGGGAGGGTAGACCGTAAGATAGCCTTACTGCGGTACGTTGAGCGGCTTCCGCTGCCGGACATTGCAGCACAGACACATTACAGCCGGACGGCGGTAGGCTACCGGCTGAAAGGCATTGACAAAATGCTGGACAAAATGCCGAATGTGTGATATACTGTTTATACCGTCCGAAGTAGAGTACACACACTTCGGAGAAATGTGTACAGAGAGCCAGCGGAAGAACGTTTACCCGCTGGCTTTTCTTTTTGCACGAATTGTGGTATAATATTTACAGACAATTTGCCTAATGAATTGCTGGTGTGGTCTGGCCTAAAGATTTCTGTCAGCACAAGCGCACAGCTTACGAAATTTAGTCTCCTGCACGCCTACTCACAGCGCGTACTATGCGGGAGACGCAGAAAAAACAATCCCCTGCTTTGCCGAAGCCCTGCGTTCCACGCGGGGTACGTTGTAGGCAAAGCGGGGGATTTTGTCTTATTTGCACTAGTTTTGTCGAAACCCTTGCCTTGCAAGCCGAAACGTGATATTTTAGTTTCGCTTCCAATGCGAAGTCCTTTAACAAAAAGCGCTCACGCGGTGTTATGCCGTGTGGGCGCTTTTCTTTTACCCTTGCAGCTCTTCTGCTGATACGTTGCAGGCAGCAGCAATTTTCTTGAGCGTGTTCATCCGCGTAGGCTTTCCGGCTTCTGCGTGCTGGATTGTCGCAGTGGACAGCCCGGTCTTTTCCGACAGCGCCCGAATGGTCAGGCCTGCGCTTTCCCGCGCGGCTTTAATTTTGCCAGCGTCTACACCAAGCGTCTTGTAATCGGGCGACATATACCCGATTTGGAACACGCCCTGCTGCTGCATCGACAATGCCTTGAGCGCAAAACTGCTGTCAATGTCCTCGATGTCAACGTCCTTCAGGACGTAGGAGCAGGCGTTGTCCAGCTCCGGGGTCATCTTGTGGAGCTTGTGCGCCAGCGTGATTTTCATCATTACGCCACGCACGGGAAATCGCGTAGCGTTGCTGAAGTCTGCCTGATTTGCATGGTCAGGGGTGCAGGCTTCTTCCAGCATGCGATACAGCATGCCAAGATTTTGGATAGTGGTGTTTTCCATGGTGTTTTCTCCTTGTGTACGCCCGTATAGCCAGATAGCGCAGCTTGATAGTTGATTTATTTGCGAAGATCGCGGCCGCTCATATAGAAGCCTTCGTACTGGCAGGGCTTGTTGATGATGATGCCGCACACACCGGTGTCCTCGGCATCAGTGTACCACATGGGCACGGACAGAATGCCTTGATTCATGCGCTTGTAGCATTTGAGCAGCATCTTCAGGCGGTTGTGATTTTTGTTCTTTCTTGCGAAGAAGATCTCGTTGATGGGGTACTTGTAATCATCGTATACGTTCATTTTCATGCCCTCCAAGTTGTTTTTTACGTGCTCCTCTTTACACCCTTATTATATCATAAAACTACCACAAGTGATACAGGCAAAGTCAACAGACTTTGCCTTATTTTTTTGTTCATTTTGTAGCAGTTGTAGCAGTTTGTGTTTGTCCTTCGTTTGACGTTCGTTGTCTTTCGGTTTTTGCCGATGCGATACACTGGTCACATCAGGAGGGATGTATTATGAGCTATTATCCGACACCCGGAACGCCTTACGTTCCACAGCAGCCTGTCAATCCTTACGGCGGCATGGGTACGGTCGGGCTTGCCACTCCCCTACAAACCGCACAGATGCAGCAGGCACAACCGCAGCGTCCGCAGCTAATGAATGGGCAGCAGCCTGTTCAGCAGTCGACACAGGACGGCGGATGGTTGCTTGGTAGGCCTGTTTCCAGCAGGGAAGAGTTTTTGGCGATACCGTCTGACCTATACGGCAGACCGACCTACTGCCCGGACTTGCGCAGCGGCGTGATCTACTGTAAGCGGCTCAACCCGGACACCTGTGAATCCTATGTGCAGGAGTTTTACAGCCCGGAAGCGTGGCGGCAGATACAGGCGCAACAGGCACAGCAGACCGCTGCACCGACACAGCAGTATGTGCCCATTGAAGAGTATAACGCCCTTGTCCACAGGTTGGATGAACTGGAAAAGTGGCAAAAGAGCTTTTCCAAGCCCACTGCCACAGCGAAGAAAGGAGAATAACAATGCCCTCTCCGTTTGACATGATTACGCACAGCCCCATCATGCAGCTTGCAAATCTGGCTCGTGCCGGACAAAACCCGATGGGACTTATCCAGCAGCTGGGTGGGCAGAGCGCACCCATCATGCAGGGGCTAAACCTGATTCAGGGCAAAAACGAAGCGCAGCTCCGGACGATGGCACAGAACCTCGCCAAAGAGCGTGGCATCGACCTGAACCAGCTGGCAAGCGTCCTGAATTTGACGTTGCCCCGGTAACGCATCCCTCTAAGCGAAACGCTTCTCAGTTTTGCGGACTTGACAAAAACCGCTTTTGTTTGGCTTCGCCTACCGCATACGGCGGTGGGATGGCATAACGCAAAACTGAAAGGAGTTTTGTTATGGACGATTTTGCAACTGGCTATCTGGCTGGGCAGGACGGAGGTAATAACAACGGCGGCTTCTTCGGCAACGAAGGTCTGTGGGCGGTTATCATCCTTGCCATCATCTTCGGCTGGGGCACAAACGGCTACGGTCGGAACGGTGGTGACAACGGCATGAACAGCTACATCCCCTATCTGGTCGGCACTGGCGCAACTGGGCAGGGCGGCGCAGACACTCGTGCGGCTCTGTCTGATGGCTTCAACCAGCAGGACACCTCTCGTGCTCTGCTTGGCATCCAGAACGGCATCTGCACTCTGGGCTATGACCAGCTGGCACAGATCAACGGCATCAACGCCAACATCGCAAACGGCTTTGCGGGCGTGAACAGCGCCATCTGTCAGCTTGGCTACCAGAACGCACAGCTCGTGAACGGTCTGGAACGCAGCGTGTCCAACGGTGACAACGCCATCAACCTTGCTATCATGCAGGAGGGCAACGCACGTCAGGCTGGTCAGACCGCACTTGCCACGCAGCTGGCATCTTGCTGCTGCGAGAACAAGCAGCTGATCGGCGACCTGAAGTACACCATCGCAACGGAGGACTGCGCTACCCGTCAGGCTATCGCAGACAACGCCCGTGCCATCGTGGACAACTGCAACGCCAACTTCCGCAGCATGATGGACTACTTCACGCAGGACAAGATTGCTACTCTGACCGCTGAGAACCAGAGCCTGAAGTTCGCCGCTTCTCAGGATCGTCAGAATGCGCTTCTGACCACCGTGATGTCCCAGCAGACCGATACCATCCTGAACCGGGTCAATCCTCGTCCGATTCCCGCTTATCAGGTGGCGAACCCCAACGTGGGCGTGAACTGCTGCGGCTGCTAACCAACACACTCCCCGATAACACCGGGTGAACCATCGGGGCAGGGGTAAGACACCTCTGCCCCTGATTTTTATAATTGCATACACCGGAAAGTATTGTAATTTGCGCAAATGTGAATTATAATATAATAAAGGAGTGATTGCAATTATGGCTAACCATCTTGTTGACTTGACTGGAAAAAAATTTGGACGCTTAACGGTTATTGGGAGGGATTTTACACAAAAGGAAAAAGGTCGGCATGGGACTTTTTGGCTGTGTAAATGCGATTGTGGAAATACGTCGGTTGTTCTTGGGTGGCATCTTAAAAACGGCCACGTGAAATCATGTGGATGCTCGCAACAATATGATTTGCGCGGGAAAAGGTTTGGTCGATGGACTGTGTTGCACAAGGGGAATCCTCTTGGAAAAGGGCATAAAGCAGCATGGGTTTGCCGATGCGATTGCGGCACAGTTAAAACTGTTCTTCAATACACTTTGCTTAGTGGAGCATCAAAATCTTGTGGTTGCTATCACAAAGATGAAGTAACGGCAAGATTGACCACACATGGTCTTTCAAAGAGCAGATTATACACAATATATCACAACATCCTTTCAAGATGCTTTAATGAAAACGATAAGCGTTATTTTGAATATGGCGGTCGTGGCATCACTGTGTGCGATTCATGGCGTTATTCATTTGAAGAATTTTCCAATTGGGCTTTTTCACATGGCTACAACGAAAATTTAACAATCGACAGAATCGATAATGATTTGGGATACGCTCCTGAAAATTGCAGGTGGGCTACAATCGAACAGCAGTCAAACAACAAACAAAAAACAATCTATTTTGAGTTTCTCGGCGTGAAAAAATCTTTACATCAATGGACTAATTATATGAATTGGCCATATAGTAAATATTTCGCTCGCCATTATCGCGGAAAAGAAACTTTTCATCGCGATGAAATCGAACAAATTGAGCAAAAGCTCAGAAAGGAGCAAGATAATGTCTTGCAAGACTAGTTGTAAACTTTGTAAAAACTTAGTGATTTCGACAGCCGTCAATTTTGACAGCGCAAGCAACCAGCTTATCATTGCTTTGCCCGCTGGTGCGTATCTTGACGGCTCTAAAGTGTGCATCGTGGTTTCACAGTCTATCCCTGAAAGCGCTACTATTAACGCAGCAGTCGTTATCACAGTCGGCGACGGGGCAACTCGTTACCCTCTGACCGACTGCAACTGCGCTCAGGCAACCGCTGAGAGCATCCACACCCGCACCCGCTACGCCACCCGCGTAGCAACGTCTGCCACCGGCACCGGCGCGTTCAAGTATCTTGGCTGCTTCTGCCGCTCCCACGCCGGTGCGCCTGCGTCCATTTCCTGAGGAGGTATAGATTATGGGCAAGACTAATTTTCGCCGCATGATGATGCTCCGCGACCACGACAAAGACCGTGAGCCGGAACGTGACCGCCTTGAGGAAGAACGTGACCGCAGGGAACGTGAGCTGGAACGTCGTCTGCGTAAGCTGGAAGGCGGCAATGACCGCTATCCTTACTATCCGCAGGAGGAGAACCGCTACCTCGACCCCTACCCTATCCCCCGCTACCCTGACGTAGAGTATGGGCGCAAGATGCCGCAGATTGGCTTTTCGCAAAGCGGAGACTGGGACAAGCGGTCTGGACAGTACGAACGTGGCGGTGCAGACAGCCGCTCCATCAAGATGCCGCGCCAGCACCTCACCCACGATGAAGCAGAGGAATGGTGTGATAGCATGGTGAATGCCGATGGCACAAAGGGCTGTCACTGGACGTTGGAACAAACACAGGACGTTGCGAAACAGCGCAACATCAACTGTGACCCGAACGATTTCTGGGCGGTCATGAACATGATGTACTCGGATTATTGTCAGGTCGCAAAGCGTCAGTCTGTTGACACTCCGGGCTTCTACGCTGACATGGCAAAGGCGTTCCTTGAGGACGCAGATGCCGCAGACGGTAAGGCGTATGCCTACTGGGACTGCGTGACAGAGAAATAAAACAACCCCCTGCACAGCCGATAAAGCTATGCAGGGGGTTGTTTTTATATTATACTATTTTCCATCAATCTCTCTAATATAAGTCATAATATACTCTACTTTTAGAATCTCCCTTTTATCAATCTTTTTAATGCACAAAAATTGTAATCATACCTTCGCAATCTGCCGTAAAGAACGACACTTCGTACCGACTGGCTTCTGAAATTGAAATCTGGTCACGTTTACAATAATCTTTGATTTTTTGCTCCTTGTAGTCATCCCAAAGAGCTACGCTTGTGCCATCAGTGACCAAAGAAAGAAATGTAAGTAAATTCATATCAATCCACCTCTTTGCTCCTACACCTGTGTGGTTTGTATGTGCGCATTTTTCTCCCCTCACATAAATTATTTTCCCTTGGTGTAGTACAATTCCATATCTGCCTTGTACATATCAAGTTGTCTTTTGCTATCTACAAGGGTGTTAAAGCTAAATCCCGCTGCAAAAGATACGGCGATGGACAAAATCAAGTGCGCCGCAACCCATTTACCAGCAAAGATAAAAGGCATCTGAATTGCTACGGCAAAGGCATCGAACAAAAGAACGTAAATTCCGTGTTTGACCATTTTCTGTAAACGACTAATGCTTTCTTCGTAAAATTCCTTTGACCTCATCATACGTCAATCCTCCAATCTTATTAGCCTAAGTCAATTTGGTCTTTCGATGCTGCAACGGACAGGTTGTAGATGTACTCCCCTGCCGTGAATCCGTGCTTGCGTGCTTCTCTCGTAACAAACGTCCGCTCGCTGTCACTCATAAGGATTGTGATTCGCTTGCTACGTTTGCCGTCACCTTTCTGCCCCTGATGGGAGGTGTAAGGCTGAATCTCCATCGTGCGCTTTGCATCGTTGACGGACAGATTGGTAAGAGCAATCATAATCTGCTGATTTTGCTGAACGATGGCTTGCAGGACTTCCGTGTTCTTCATCAGCACTTGCAAGATTGCATTGTTCTGAGCATCAGGCTTGTTCTCCTGCGGGTTCATACTGTAAGAACCAGTCTTGCGAAGCGTAGGAAGCACATCATGCGTTACCCATCTCTTAAAACGGCGAAGCTTCTCAATCCTTTCCTTGATTTCGATGGGGTACTCATCTGACACCCCATGATTATGCGCTTTTTGTGGCTGCATCGCAAAGAGAAGAGCATATAACCCGGATTCGTTGATAACAGTCACAGTTTGCTCGCGTCCAAGAGAATCTTTGATTTTCAAGGAACGCTTGTCGCAATCGTCAATCCGTCCGATGCTTCTATTTGGGTTCTTGTCTTGAAACGCATTACATACATCCCTGCCGACAAACCAGTATTCTCCGCTTTTTACAAATGTTCTGATTGAGCCAAACTCTTCGTTCTTAAAGATTTGAAGCGCGTTTCTATTATCCATCATATCCTCCATATTTAACTGTTTGGCATCTTCCATGCCAGCCTCATACACCTTGTAAGTGACGCGAGATAACGCTTCCGCAATCTCATAATCATCCTTATTGAGCGGACGACCATTGCTGTTTTTCTTGAAGTTTTCAAAAATCTCTTCTTTCGTTGCTGGAATGTTCATTGAATTTACCACAGAAATCTTGCTTGTAATGCAACTATGAAGATGATATAATGGATTTATCACCCATAATCGCATGGAGTGTAATCCCTTAAACTGTCTGCGACCGCCAAGTTACGAACAGTTTAGGGGATTCTTTATTTTTGATGTTCAAGCCATTGCTGGACAGCTTCACGAACGGCTTCTCCCTTAGAAATTCCGTTTTTTTCGCAATAATCCGAAAGCTGTTTGTCAGTATTCACGTCCAAACGGACGCTTGTGCGAACACTGTTCGGGTTTTCCAGCTTTGGTCTTCCCATTTTTGCACTCATGCGTTCACCTCCACTTTTGAGCGCACATTAAGTATACTATTTGTGTGCTTAAAAGTCAATACCTAATACTACAAGAAGCGATGCGGCAGGGCGTTCCGTTTTGGAACCCCCTTTTAATCCTCTAAGAAATCCTCCAACTCAATCTTCCCGTCTGCCGCCGCCACCGCCAGAGCGTACACGAACTGTCCAATCGTCATTCCGTGCCGTCTAGCTTCACGGTTGATGTACTTGCGTTCCTCCTCGCTCATAAGGATGGTAATGCGCTTTGAACGCTTGCCATCGCCGCTTGCAACGCCCTGATGCGATACTGGCATCGGGATTTTTTTCTTTGCCAGACCAGCTTCTACCAGTGCGCCGGACACATCGCCCTGTTCGATAAGACGTTGGACTTCCCTCGCCTGTTTCAGCTTCTTCGGCTTGCTTTCGCTGACTATGGCATTGCTTGGCCGTGTTTTGCTGTCTTTGGCTCGCTTCGGCTTAATATCGCTTAATGTCGCTTCATTGGGCTGTGCATGGCTGTCTGTGGCATCACTGGGCTTAATTTGTTCTTGTTTGGCTATGTTCGGCTTTGTTTGGCTTGCTTCTTCTTCCTTTGGCTCACTTCGGCTTAATGCCTGTTCCGAAAAAACAGGCTGAAAGTCAAACCCGCCAAGCAAGCCTGTTGATTTTTTGCTGGTTGATTTCATTCCTCTTCCTCCCAATCTTCATCAAGGTCAGGAACGGTCGGCAACGGCATCCAGTGAGTTATATTATGCGACTTTCCGCTTTTGTCCCGCCATTCCTTAAAATCTTCTTCATAGCCTACAATTTCTACATCGTATTCGTCTTTGCTAAACCCGATAACGTATGGGTTTAGTTCATCTGGCATTTTATCTTCTGATTTCGCCCATTGATTATTTGCAAGCTCTTTCTGCCACTTTTTGCAATACTTTTCAGCTAGATACCACTGAGAATGAAACGCCATTTCTTTCTCTTTATCGGAAAGGTCATTAAATGAAAAACCAAAATTGATAACGTAGACTTGCTCCGTGTCATCAACACAAGTTGCATTCAAAAGATGTGGGTACAAATCGCTCATTTTTCTTCCCCCTCTACAATTTTCTGTGCCAACTCCTTGAAATCCTCTGCGCTGGTACTCTTTGCCGTGTCACCGCTAAACAGGCTGTGCCGCTCTGCCTGAGCCTTGCGGACACCCATAGACGGTCTAATCTTCACGTCCAACAGGGTTGTCCCCATGCTCTGTGCAATCACAGGAAGCTGCTCAACAACCTCTTTGGACAGGTTCTCCCGGCTCTTGTACTGGTTCAGAAGTAGACCCTCAATCTTCAAGGACGGATTGAAATATCTACGAACATCACCGATGGTCTGCGAAAGCTGGCTCAAACCAGCCAGTGCGTATCGGTCTGCCGTGATGGGCACGATGATGCTGTTGGCGGCGATCAGTGCATTCACAAGCGCAAGACCAAGCTGAGGTGGCGTGTCCAACACGATATAATCGTACTGCTCAGACACGCTCTCAAGGGCTTCTCGCAGCCGGAAGTTCTTGCCCATGTCACGGACAAGCTGCTCGTCAATGTCCTTCAATGCGTTGTCAGACGGCAGGATGTCCCCAGCTTCACAGTGCTGGATGCCCTCCTCAATTGTGCCTTGCCGGGTCATCACATCGAACAGGGTGCATACATCCTCTGTCTGTGCGCCGTAGGTATCCGTTGCGTTGCACTGGGCATCGCAGTCCACCAGCAAGACCTTCTTACCAAGCAGTTGCAACGCACCAGCCAGACAAGTACTTGTGGTGGTTTTGCCTGTGCCGCCCTTCTGGTTGGCGATAGCTATGATTTTTGCCATTTTATCACTCTTTCTTTATTCTCTTACTGGTTCTGGCATCGGCATCCAATGGGTAAATTTCTGATATTTTGTCCGCCACCAGCATTTTCCATCCCATTGAGCCGTAACCGTATGCGTTCCACGGAAATAAGGCCCATTAGAAATGCAAGACACAAGATACGTTCCCGCTTCTTCTGGCAACCTATCTTTCACACTAATCCACTTCATTTTTTCTCCTTTCTGCGTCATCTACTCATTCTGCTTAATGTGCTTGCGTCTGACTACTTCAAGAAGCTATCGTCAAACGTAGCATAATCATCAAGGTTTGTCTTTTCAATCGTCTTAAACAAGTAGCCGCCCGGATTCGTTAACGGCTCTTTTCTCTCTGCTTCGCCATCGACAATAATTATTCTGTAAGCATTCTCGACAATGTTCACAACAGCGTCTTTCTTTTTGTTCTGTTTTATATTGGGGTATTTGTCTTTGATGCGCTTTGCAACAGACTTTGCAATCTCGATGCACTGCTTATCCGTAAGCGTTGGCGCGATAGATGCCCAATCCACATCCTCGTATGCGCCCCTGCGAGCCTTTTTAACAGGCCTTTGGCTTTCGGGAACATCTTTTAAAGACGAACCACTAACCTCGCTCGATTCAGCGTCTATGACCGGCTCCGTATGCTGATGCACGTTAAACTTCACTGACACAACCTTATGCCCAATAATGACACGTTCATAATCGACCTGCAAGTCAGACAGTTCGTTGATTTCCTTTACGGCTACGTCAAGCACACGCTTTCGTAAATACCGATATTCGTTGTAGCTTGGTTCATTCGCTCCTAGCTGCTCTCTCAGCTTCTCAACTGTGATTTCAGGCGTTTTTATTCCTCGACCTATCATGTCACGCAAGATTGAGTATAAAAGGATGCTGTACTGTGATTTCATACTTGCCGTGTACCGCAGACGATATCTAACATATCCTTTTTCTGCGATGTCAAAGAAAACGGGACGCAGTTTCGGGTTGCAGCTAAGCGTGATGAAAAAATTCGCCAGCTTATAATCGAACTCGACAGATGCTTGGTCAAACAGGGGATAGATATCATAAGAACCAGCTTTATCACCTCTAGGAACTTCCACAGAGTTGCTGACAAAGTGTTTGACCTGCGCTTTCAAATTCCTTGAGTTGATTTTGATGTCCAAGAAGTCGCAGTATTCTTTCAGCGTGAACCTGACAGCTGACGTTTCAGGGTCACGAGGATTGATTCTTGATAGGTATACTTCCAACAGACGAAGTTCGCCAGCCGTGTAGTCTCTGAACTTTGCCCACACAAGAGGTCGGCTCTTCTCAATCAGATTACCACCTTTGATGTCTGACACTTCACCACTTCCTTTCCGTTTTTATCTCCACAGCCATTATACCACTGTAACGAGGACAAGTCAACACGTTCCGTCCTCGTTCATCCACAATTCGTCCTCGTTTGCGGAATATTTTGTCCTCGTTCGTTCACATTCCGTCCTCGTTCGTCCATTTTTTGTCCACGTTCTTACTATATATAAAACAAGAGTTAAAACAAGATATTAAAATATCTTCTACTAATAGCAAGTAGTAGAATTTTCCACAAAAACTTTTCTTTCCTCTCTTTCTTTGTGGAAAACGGCATCAAATTCCTTGCTGGATAAGACAAGCACGATAAAATTCAACGGTAAACATAGCTTTGCGTTAGGTATGCCAAACGTGGACGGATTGTGGATAGGTGTACAAAAAGTGGATGGAAAGGTATACCTAATCTGCACAATGGGGGACGGATTGACAAGTCACCCAATCACAGACAACAGATTGACGATAATTCGTTATTTATTCCGCGCGAATCCTACCGATTTTTGGCGCATGGGGGACAAAATGACAAGGCAAAGGTATACTTAATCTGCATGAAACGTGTACAAAAAGTGGATGAACGTGGACAAAATGTTTCTCAAAAACCGCGATAATTCGACAATCACCGCAAAATATTTTCTTCACTAATTGTATAAGCATCGTTCTGCTTCATGGCAGCGGCTTCTCCGCAATCCTGCGCCTGATACAAGATCTGCATATTGGGCTGCGTCCCGTCTGGATCTGGGTCTGTTTTGGTAGCCTGTGCCATTTCATAATGGCCTGTGATGGCACGGCAGACGGACACACGGTCACGTAGGGTCGTGTGAAGATTAGCTACCACTTCGCACAGCACGGCAAGGTAGTCTGAACCATGATTGCCATAGATCAGGTAGAACAACAGGTCGATTTCCTCAGCGTTGGTCTCCTCGATGTGCTTTATCAGCGCATCCCTCTTGCTTTCAATGCCGGTGTCCTCTGACAGACTTTCCAGCAAACCTGGATGCAAGCAAGCGTCTATGTACCGCTTGACCGCAACGCCGCAGCACACAAACCACTTGATAATCGTTGGAGCATCCGGGGTCATTGTCCCTTGCTCATAGCGATAGATAGATGTACGGCCTACGCCCATCCTGTCCGCAAGCTTCTGCTGGCTAAGGCCTGATTCTGCTCTTGCCATCTCTAACGCTTTTGCCACTCGTAACCTATAATCATCCATAAATACCCCTCTTTCGACAAAATAACACAAAGCAAAGAAATTTATCCAGATATATTGTTCATAATGTGAAACAATAAATGGAAAAAATCGCCGTTCCATTGAAACAGCGATATGTGATATAACTGTGTTGTCAAAAAATTCCAAAGAGAAAGGAAATACAAAATGAAAGAAACTGTAATCTGGAACCATGAACGTATGCCGATCATCGATGGAATGCCTGCCAGCATTCCCGATGGGCAACCACACACACCTGAACCGTGGGAGGAAAGTTAATGAACCGAACCGTAGATACTCTGATTATTCCATACGCTCGCAGACGGGCGCTGGAGCTTGTCCTGAGCCTTTCTGGGTACGAAGCTGATAAAGATGCTTACCTCGAAGTGAAAGGCATCCTAGAACGTGCCGTAGCCGCCTTAGACGATGGGCGAGACCCTGCAGATAGCATCGAACGCATTGACGGACAGCTTGTGGAACTGTGAAAGGAGAAGAAGATGGACTTTACGAACGGATTTTATAAAACCGAAAACCCTGTTATTCTTGAAGAAGTAAAAACCTTTCTCCAGTCAATGGAACGGCGTGGGGCAACCGTAAAAGACTTAGACGATGCCATTGTGCAGCTAAACAATGTTTCGCACAGCATCAGCACAAACGCTCTCGTCAAAGCAGATGTACTGGACGATTTACCGAATAACCCTTTTCGTTCCATGCTCAACGGAATGTTACAAAGCAAAGGGTAACTTAAACTTAATGTGGCTCTTAATCATTGTCATTGCAATTTTTGGCTTCCCCGATGCAAAGTAACGGATGTGAAGAAAACGTTCGATTTTTGCGAAGTTGTTCAAATCGTATTGACTGTACAACTAAAAGGTGTATAATCGTATCAAATGAACATTCGTATTTACTGATCGGGAGGATATGCCACAATGAGCGAACAAGAAAGAGCTAAGATTGACAGGTTTATCGCATGGCTGTTGGAACACCCTGATAAGATTCCGGCGGCGGAGCAAGCCTTAGACCTTGAATAACAGAAAACCCCTTGCGCAGAGCTACACCAGCCCGGCACAAGGGGTTTTTATTTTACCGGGTCAGAACCAACCCCTCACATCTTCTCGATCAGGTTCATCAACGCTTCACGCTGTTCTTTCGGCATAGATTCAAGTTTTCTTCTAATCCGCTCCACTGCTGCATCGACTTCACTTTGCGGCTGCTGGGGCGGGTTTTCTTTTTGGTTGCCAGTAAGAAGGTAGTCAACTGATACGTTGAAATAAGCTGCAATCTTAGAAAGAACTTCTGTGGACAGGCTTTTAGTTCTTCCGGCTTTCAATTCAGAAAGAAAACTGCGGCGAATCCCAATATTGCTGCAAAGGGTTCCGTCTTTGATGCCCTCTTTTTCGCAGAGTGCGTGGATGTTGCTGTACAAGTCCGACATAAGAACACTCCCATATTTGTGCAAGTATACAAATGCACAGAATTTTGTACAAAAGAGTTGACTTGTACAGATGCCTGTACTATAATACAGACATGAGCAGTACAGAACGCTGTACAATATAAACTCTCTACACCCTTATATTAGTACAGTTTTCCGTACTTGTCAATAGATTTTAGTAAATGGAGGTGGAATTTTGAAAGAAAACTTCCGTTCTGGCTTTGAGCTGGAAGTGAAGATGAAGCTGTTGCAGCGAGGTATGAAGCAAACGGAGCTGATTCAGGCGGTTCAAAGCGATACTGGATTGTTCCTTGACGATTCGTACCTCTACAAGATTCTTCGTGGCGAGCGAAAGCCGGAGAAAATTATCCAGAGCATCTGTAAAATTCTGGAAATCGAGCAGAAGCCTGAAAATTAACCTGAATTGTGGCAGCGAAAATATTTGAACATGAAAACACAAAAAAGAAAGAGAGGAAAAATGAGCGAAATCGTACTATCCACGAAAAGTGGCGAACCGGTAGCGTCTAGCCGTCAGGTTGCCGAGAACTTCGGAAAGGAACACAAGGACACTTTGGAGAGCATCCGGCATATTTTGGCGGCGGAAAATTCCGCCACCAAATCCATGTTCTACGAAACCACGTTTGAGAACAGGGGCAAGCAGTACCCCATGTACCTGATGAACCGTGACGGTTTTACCCTGCTAGCTATGGGTTTCACCGGAAAGGCTGCTCTTGAGTGGAAGCTCAAGTACATTGCAGCGTTCAACGAGATGGAAAAGAAGCTGGCTGAACAGCCGAAGCTCACCCGCTCACAGCTCCTTGCAACTGCACTAATCGCGGCGCATGAGGAACCGGAAGAAAAGGACAAGCAGATTGCAGAACTTATGCCGAAGGGCGTTTTTGCTGACGCAGTGAGCGCAAGCAGCCAAAGCATCCTTGTTGGCGAGATGGCAAAGCTACTATCACAGAACGGAATCCAGATGGGTCAGAACCGCTTGTTCGCATGGCTGCGTGAAAATGGGTACTTGATTAAGGACAGAAAACGGACGGACTACAATATGCCGACACAGAAGTCGATGGAACTTCGTTTGTTTGAAATCAAGGAGACGTCTATTGCGCACTCGGATGGGCACACTTCCATCAACAAAACACCGAAAGTGACGGGAATCAGGCAAGTCTACTTCGTCAATCTGTTCTTGAGAGCAGAGAAAAACCAGAAAGCGGAGGATTGAGCATGGAACAGATTATCACCTTGAAGGTAGACCTTGAATACCCGGACGAAGCACACCACGCCATTGACGAGCTAGTCAAGGAGTACGAAGCAGACAAGTGCAAGTGGACGGAAGGAGAGACTGCCAACGCACAGCTCATGGCGATGCGTATTATGAACCGACTGTGCTTGGATGGCTCTGACATTAACTGGTGCGATGTTGGCGAAGCCAGCGGACTACATTCTATCAGCGTGTGGCTTGAATCCGAAGAAGGAGAGCGAAGAAGTTGCAACTGCTTCCTCAGCCCGTGCTTGTGGAACATCTGGATTGCCAAGTGCGTCTGCCTGTGCCGGGCTACCGGAAGGGAAGTGCCTGCGTTCATCATCAAAAAGGCTGGTGAGTGCTGGTGACGTGTTTTTACAAAGCACCTAGCCGTAAGCGGCGGTTAAAGCTGGCGATGGCGACGGGCGTGTCCCGCAATGATGCCAACAAGGTACTGTGGTTTGAGAAATCCATCAACCAGTGCTTTGAACGTCATAACCGGGAAGCAAGGCTGAAAGAGGAGATGCAGCGTGGAAGAAAAGTACTGTGAGCGCTGCGGCCTGTATCTTGGTGTGGTCAGGCCGACAAGACGGTATTGCTCAGAATGCAAGCGCAAGGTCGACAAGGAACGTCACAGAGAGCATGAAAGGGCTGGCGTTATTTTCAAGCCGAAAAAGGCGTTCTGCGCATACTGTGGCAGACCGATGCTGAAAAAGGTGGCATCGCAAAAGTACCACAGCGGTTGCGCTAAGAAAGCCTACAACGCAAAGGCAAACCTAAACGCAAAGGCAGCGTACAAAGTCAAACAGCAAGAAAAAAAGAAGAGGGAAAAGACGTTTCCGTCCATCGGAGAAGTGCAAGCCCTTGCAGACAAGCTGGGCAAGCACTACGGAGAGGTGTCGCAGATGCTTGCGACAGGGGAGTTAACCTATGAACGGAAAGTACTACGGTAAGCGGGAAATCCGCTGGCACAGCCGGGAGAAAGACCGGCTGGAACACATACATAATAGAAAGGACAAAGATGAAAGCACTGGTAGAAATCGTCTTGATCTGGGGCGTTGTCTTAACACTGGTTCTCGCAGCATTTCTGCTGAACTTCTGGTTGATTCACCGGATTGACCTTCTGGTTGGCGTAGATGCAACGCGGGCAATCATCGCGGTTGGCGCTCTGATGGCGACCATCTGGATTTTCGGGCATAATGTCACAAAATCATGACACTGGCAGAAGCGATGCAAGCTAGGAACATCCGGCTTTGTGACCTAAGCAGACAAAGCGGTGTTTCAAGGCCTACGCTGGATGGCATTCTTGGTAAAAAGAAAGTGTTTAACCAGACCGGTGTGCGAATAGAAACACTTTTAAGGCTTGCGAAAGTGTTAGACGCCGACATTGCTATTGATGGCACGAAACCATATTACTTTGAACTTACATTGAGAGGATGAACAAATGAAAACTTTGAAAGGAATGGCACTTTCCATGCTTGGTCTGGTTGCAGCAATTGCAGCGGTTGGCTGCGGTGATGCGATTCAAGGCTGCCAGACCACCGCGCAGATGTTCGGTTGGGTAATTGTATCTTGCGGTCTGCTGGCAATGGCTATCGTTCTGTGTGCGCTGGCTGTTAGCGCTGAAGAGGAAGAGCGCAGCGAACGCGAGCGCCGGAAAATCAAACGTGTTGCCCACCACACCAGCGAGTGGAGGAATGCACAATGAAATGCCCGATGTGTGGTAATGACAACATCACAACGGTTGACAGCCGGTCTGACCACGACAGCATCGTTCGCAGAAAAAAGTGTCTTGTCTGTAACCATCGGTGGTCTACCATCGAAATCGACAAAGACCAGTGGTACAGCGCACTGCAAATCAAAGAGGAACGTAAGAAGGGGAGACCGAAAGATGATTAACCTTGACAGATTCGAAGGAATAAACGAGCCGGAGGACGGCGTGTACTTCATGACCAACGAGCAGATGGCGGAAGCGAAAGAAGCTGACCGGCTGGCTGAAATCGAGGACTTGCGGTCTGAAATCGAGGACAGGGAAGCGGAGCTGAAAGACCTCCGTGCACAGTTGGCAGAGCTGATGGCTGGTTGATTTTGTACAGCCAAGTTAAGCCAAAGTAAGAACAATGAAGCCTAATGAAGCCGAGAAAGGGAAGAGAAAATGGCAGTATTAGTAATGGTTTACGGTCACTCCGGCAGCGGTAAGTCCGCTTCGCTTCGGAACTTTGACCCGGAACAGGTTGCGGTTATCAACGTGCTTGGAAAGCCGCTTCCATTCCGTAGTAACATGAAAACCTATATCACCAACGACTACGGCAAGATTGATGCCGCAATCCACAGCACCAAGCGTAAGTCCATCGTCATTGACGATGCCACCTATCTTATGACTGGCGAGTTCATGCGGAACGCAAAGGTCGCTGGATACCAGAAGTTTACCGACATGGCAGCCAACTTCAACGCTTTGCTGATGCGGGCGAAGGAACTGCCGGACGATGTAGTGGTCTACTTTTTCGGGCACAGCGAGCGTGACGGAGACGGTGGCGAGAAGTTCAAGACTATCGGCAAGCTGCTGGACGAGAAAGTCTGCGTGGAAGGGTACTTCACCATCGTTCTGAAAACCGTTGTACAGGATGGGCGATACCTGTTCAGCACTCGCAACGATGGGATGGACACCGTGAAAACCCCGCTTGGGATGTTCAACGATGCACTGATCGAGAACGACCTCGCCGCCGTAGACAAGACCATCCGTGAGTATTACAACATTCCGGTTCAGCCGGATAACAAAGGAGAGTAACAGATGAAGAACATCAACTGGAATGACGTGCAGGAAGCGACCGAGCGCCGTGATTTGCCTGTTGGCGGCTATGTTGCCGGTATCTGCAAGGCAACGGACGAACCCGCAAAGGAGCGCCTGAACATCGAGTGGGAAGTCGCAGAGGGAGAGTTCAAGGGCTACTGGCGTGAGCAGACCGCTTCTCTTATTGAGCGTGGCAAGCTGAATCCGGTCGAATGGGCATGGGGCGGCAAGACCATCAAGAGCTACAAAGAGAAAGCGCTGCCGTTCTTCAAGGGCTTTATCACCGCTGTGGAGCAGTCCAATCCTGGCTATAAGTTCAACAACGATGAAAAGACCCTGCGCGGCAAGCTGGTCGGCGTGGTTCTCCGTGAGGAAGAGTACATGGGCAACGATGGCAACATCAAGACAAAACTTGTCATTGACCGCTTCACCAGCGTGGACAAGATTCATTCCGGCGATTATGAGGTCAGACCGAAGAAAACGCTGGCTGGTGGGTCTGGCTCCGGCTACTCGCAGGGCGGGAACGATGACTTTTCTGTGATTGAGGGCAGCACGGATGACATGCCGTTCTGACCTGTAAAGCGTTGACCGCCTACCTTATATAAGAGCTGCGCTATCTGGCTGGACGGGCGTTTGGAAATATGAAAGTGTTGATTGCCTGCGAGGAATCGCAAGAAGTGTGCAAAGCGTTTCGCGCAAAAGGCCACGAAGCCTATTCCTGCGACCTGATTGAGCCGTCCGGCGGGCATCCAGAATGGCATATTCTCGGTGACTGCCTAAAGGCTATTGAGGGGGGCAGGTCGTGACCATGGACGGAATCGCGCATGATGTGCCCCGCTGGGATATGATTATCGCATTTGTCCCCTGCACAAAGACGAGCAACGCGGGAGCAAGACACCTGTACAAGGGAGGAAAGCTCAATCTTTCCCGGTATTATGAGGGATTGTGCGGCAAGGCGCTTTTTCTTGCCGTGTGGGCGGCAGATTGCGAAAAAGTGGTGATTGAGAATCCTACTCCCAGCAAGATTTTTGATTACCCAAAGCCTACACAGGCAATCCAGCCCTACGAGTACGGACATCCGTACAGCAAGAAAACGTTACTGTGGGAGCGCGGTGTACCGCCGCTGCACCCGACAAACATCGTAGAACCTACCGCGACATGGTGCCCGTCTGGATCTTACTCGCATAAACATGGTGAGCAGCATAAGGGAATGTTTACCACTGACCGTGCAAGGAACCGTGCAAAGACTTTTCCGGGCGTGGCAAAAGCAATGTCTGAACAATGGGGGTGAATTGGAATGATTACCTGTTGTCTCAACTGCACATCACGCTGCACAGCTTGCCACGACACTTGCGAGAAGTACAAGGCAGAGAAAAAAGACTTCGAGGAGCGCAAGGCGTTCGTGCATGAGCTTAACCGCAGACAGAGCGTGTACCACCGTAACTATGAGGACAAGCACCGGGAGCGTGGCAAGAAGCGATTTCTCGGAAGTGAATTTAGAGGTGAACGAGGATGAGACTTGCTGACGTAGAGCCGATTATTGAAGGGTGGAAGAAAAGCGGGAACAGTAAAAAAGCAGAAGCTAAAGCGCTTATGAACAGCGGAATTTACTCTGAATATGATAAAGGTGTTGCCCTTGACTGCGCTGCCGACCTTGTTTTGGCACTTGCCGAACAGCTTGAAAACGCTCCATTAACTGCATGGACAAGTGTAAAGGACAAACAACCGGAAGAAGATGGAATTTATCTTGCTGTTTACGATTTTTTGAGCTGGAAAAATCTGATTGGGAAAAGGAAGTTTGTAAACGGAAAGTGGGCTGACGATAGAAAACCAGTCAAGTTCTGGATGCTGATTCCTAAAATTCCGGAAGACAACGAATGAACACCGGCAAGCAGTTTGAAGCAGACTTCAAGGCATCTGTCCCATCCGATGCGTGGTGCTACCGCCTGAAAGACAGTGCTGCCACCTACTACGGCGGCAACGAGAACCTGTCCTTTTCCATCGACAACATCTGCGACTTCCTTGTGTACCGTCACCCGATGAACCACCTGTTTGAACTAAAAACCATCGAAACCCCCTCTATCCCTCTGGAAAAGGTGTTCGGCAAGTACGACAAGACAAAGTGCAAGTACCGCAAAGAAAAGCACATCACAGACATGGTGGAAGCGATGGGGTACAGCGGTCAGACCGCCCATGTGATAGTCAATTACAGGGCGGTCAACCGCACCTTTGCAATCCCTGCCAGCAAGGTTCTGACGTTCCGCTACAACGAGAGCCGCAAGAGCATCCCTTGGCAGTGGGCAGAGCAAGAGGGGATAGAGGTCAAAGCAAAAAGGCTGCGTGTCCATTGGCGGTATGACGTGGATGCACTGTTAAAAAGATTGGAGAAAGAATATGGTTTGCTTTAAGTGTGACCGATGCGGAGAAGTCTTTGACTGGTACACGGAAAATGGCTTTAATGGCATCGCAAAAATCGAAAGCAAAGAATACAGTTCGAAACTGACCGTTGGAGAAGGAATCAACCTTTGCCCCTCTTGCATGGCTGCACTCAACGACTGGCTGAAAGGAGAACAGAAGTGAGTAAGAAAATTTTAGAAATTCTGCCCAAGACCGAAATCTTGGCGCAGTTGGCAGAAGAAGCGTCCGAACTGGCACAAGCAGCGTTGAAGCTGCGCCGTGCGCTGGATGGCACGAACCCGACACCGAAGAGCATAGAAGAGTGTGAAGAAAATCTGCTAGAGGAACTAGCAGACATTAAAGTTGCGTTCACGGTCTATTTGGCAGATTCAAAGCCGTGCATCAAGTCGAGGGTTTCAGAAGAAATCAACAAGACCGCTGAGATAAAGCTTGACCGCTGGCTTTCTCGCCTTGAAGCAAAGGAGAATAAAAATGGCTGAATATCATGTTGGATGTGGGATGTTTGGGAATATTTACGCAGGAACAATGGCACCTCCTCGAAAAGATGGCTTGCAGATGTGGCGCAACAAGTCTGACGTAACCAGTGAAGCGGTTGAAGCGGTCATGGGGCATTTCATCACTGAAATGGAACGTGATGATAAGAGCAAGATTCAAGAGGCATGGGGAGTTCGCGGTGGTAAAACGCTGAAAGTCACGTTTGAACTTTCCAACGACAAGGGGCAGTCCAATGAATAAGCGCAACAAGCGCCCCTCAAGCGGCAAACAGGCGATGTCAACCAATATTCGCAAAATCGCACGGCAGAATCAGTTGTACGGCTTCCGCATGGCTCTGGATGGCATCGCCGCCACATGGGGCGCACTGATTCAGAACCTTCGGTGCGATGCAGACCTGACCGATGAACAGGTGCAGAAAATCATCCGCATTGGCGACAGGTACTAGGAAATGGTCGGGCAGTTCAAGAACGAAGACATGACCCCTGACGAGTTTGCGGATTACATCACAGCGAAGTCAGAACAGGTCGAAAAAGAGTTGAGAGAAAGGTGGAGTTAATGTTTGAGTTTGTAACCCGCTGGCTGGTCTGCTTAGCCCTGCTGGCGGTAGTAGTTCAGTCCGAGCGGACAATCAAAGACACGGCAGACAACCTGTTTGAAGAACGGCAGGCAATGCTTGTCTGGTTGTTCATCAACGTGTGTCTGGCCGTTTGTACGGCGGTTATGATGGGGTGGAGGTAAATATGGAAATTAAATCAAGAAACGATATTCCAATGCCATTTAGCGACATTGATATTGCAGAAGCGTTTTACCACCATTCAGAACTTTATATGAAAACAGAGAATGTTTCAACTACGGTGGCAAGTGGGAACTTTACCACATTGATTTACAACGCTGTCAACTTAAAAACTGGCTCGTTCAAAAGTTTTGTTGGTTCAGAAAGCGTGCAGAGAGCGAACGTGCATATTGAGAGGGAATAACCAATGGACAACGAACTTTACTGTCCGATGAAGATGACCAGCAATCCGCTCGGTCGGTGCGTATGCGAGAAAGAAAAGTGCGCTTGGTGGAATCAGTGGGATTGCCGCTGTGTAGTCTGGATAATTGCACAGAAGCTGGGCGTAATTGGAACAAAGATGAAGAGGTGAGAGTATGAACGAGTGGATTAGCGTAAACGATTCGCAACCGAAAAAAGACGGAATCTACTTTGTTGTATACAAATTTTTGAGTTTGGACGATTGCGTTTCAACAAGAGAATTTAAAGGTGGCGAGTGGAAAGAAGAGGTTGGTCGTGAAGAAGTTAGGTTCTGGATGCCGATTCCAAAACTGCCAGAGGAGGCATGATACATGGCAACACCCCCAAAGCGTGGTCGTGGCAGACCGCCGCTGACCGAAGCTGAAAAGAAGAAGCGTGAGAAGCGAGCGCAAAAGGCGAAAGAAGAAGCCGCTGCGAAGCGTGAGAAAGCGCGTGAGAAGAAGCGGATACAGAACCTGAACAAGAACAAGAGCATCCGATCACAGGTCAGCAAGAAGGTAAAGGAGCAACAGGCGTTGGCTATCGAGAAGTCAAAAATGATGAACACGGGCGATTTGCAGTCGAGAATCGGCGATGAAGAGGACAAGAAAGTAATTGGTATGATTGCAGCCAAGTACTTTGGCGACCTTCCGAGCGTGGACATGAACAATCCGATTGAAGTGCAGCAACGCCTTGACTTCTTCTTTGACGCTTGCATCGAAGCCAGAATCTCCCCTGTGGTGGAGTGGATTGCACTGGTGCTGGGCATTGAATGGGTGAGCCTGAAGCAGATTATGGCTGGCAAACGCCGTGACGACAGCTTGCAGCAGAAGTACATCCTGAAACTGATTCTTCAAATGCAGTCCATGTGGGCATACAACGGTATGTACGGTCAGGAGAACCCCGCAGAGTGGATTTTCCGGGCGAAGAACTATTTCGGCATGAAAGACAACGTGGAAGTCACCGTTGCGCCGCCTGAACAGCCGTTGGGCGATGCCCAGAGCGCAGAGCAGTTGGCTCAGAAGTACCAGACGGCTTTGCCGAAAGGGATTGACGTGGAGTACAGAGAGGTAAAAGAGGAATGAACGGATTTCTTTTTACAAAAGACGGAAAACTTATATGCGAACTCACCAAAATATCTTTTGAGCCTTACAAAGACAAACGAATAATCAAAGTCAAATGTACGGTTTGTGGACGTATCAAAAGAATCCAAAAATGGAAGTTCGATTTTGCGGAAGGTTCGTCAAAATACAAATGGCTTAAGTGCAACTGTTATGGCGATTACGCGACGGAGCATGTAATAGTGAAATGAGCAGCAAAGCGTTACGGCAGATGTATAAAGAACATCACATCTGCATCCATTGCGGTCAGAACGATGCAATGCCGGGCAGAGTATCGTGTGCAGAGTGTTTGGCAAAAGACCTCGAAAGGCACACGCAAGCATACGAAAACCTTTCAGGCGAAACGAAAGTTGCGTATCTGCAAAAACGCAATGAGCGGCAACGTGAAAAGCGCAAAAGGCTGGCTGCGAAAGGGATTTGCACCATTTGCCTGAAACGTCCAATGTCAAAAGGCTATCGTTCTTGTATCGAGTGCCGAACAAAGGATGCTCAAAAGAGAGCGAGAAACAGCAAGGAATACAGAAGGACATCTGGTACTTGCGCCTATTGTGATGAACCACCAATTCCCGGCAAGCGTTGCTGCTCGAAGCACTATGCAAGCCGCATTGTTGGCATCACAAAATGTAGGCAGTCAGAGGGCTTTCGTCTGGCACAAATCGAACAGAAAAAGCGTATAAACGTCTTTTGGAGAGAAATGGAATGGGAAAGAAATCAAAGAATGAAACAGCCTCAATGGATACGTCCTTGAACCCGTTGATTGACTTTTCCGACCCCTGCCTACGCACGTTCCTGCCTGTTCTCTTGCAAGACCACACGACGGGCAAGAATATCATCTGGGCAACAGACCCACCGTCTGAACTGGGTGCGGGCTTTGCGGATGAAATCACGTTAGAACAAATCAAGAAATGCCCGCCAGTGCCACGAGTTCTCAAGCGTCTGGATGAGCAGAAGAAGAGAACCAAAGCAAAAGCAGAGGTTTTTACTCCTTCTTGGGTCTGCGAAAAGATGATAGACATGGGCGAAGAAAACGGTGCGATGCCCGATATGAAGAAAAAGCCTATCAAGTACATCCATTCGACAGTCCTTGAAATCACCTGCGGAGAAGCACCATTCCTTGTGAACCGATACGACACGGTAACAGGCAAAAAGATTCCAGTACCAAGGCGGAAAGGACTGTTTGACCGCAAACTGAAATGTGTAAACAACTGGTTTGATTGGAATGTCTGGACATGGCACGATGTGGCAGAGGACGCAGCGACGACTACATACGGCTATGAGTGGCAGGGTGACAGCCTGTTGCTTGCAAGAGCAAATATGCTCCTGACATGGCGAGAGAACTTTAAGTGGCTGTTTGGCATAGAGCCTGACGCTGGGAAGGTTCGCAACATGGCTGCTATCATCTCGTGGAACATCTGGCAGATGGACGGTCTGAAAAAGACCGTGCCCGGCACGGACATTCCGTGCAAAATCAAAGACTGGAAAGCTGACAAAGAAATTCTGTTCAAGGACGTTTGGGAGGACGAATAATGCAGACTGATAGAGGAATCTACCACAAACGAGTATGCGACCGCTGCGGAGCAGTTCTGGGCGGCAGGATAATGAACCCTGACGAATACTTCAAGGACTGGGCGTGGCGCAGGGACACAGGCGACCTGTGCCCGGAGTGCTATGCAGAGTATAAGCGAGTGATCGGGCGGTTCAATGCCAACAGAAGGAGAAAGAGAGGGGAGAGATAATGGATGTTTACTGCACCACAGAACATTGCTCTTGCATGGGAATCAAGCAGTTCTCCGCTGGCAAGGCTATCCGATGCACGGCACACAACTGCGAGAACAGGACAGAGCCGTCCTGTGGCTCTTGCAAATGGTACGCAGAGCCAGAGGGCGTGTGTGTGAACGACCAGTCAGAACACGTTGCAGAATTCGTGTGGGATAAACGTGGATGCAAAGAATGGGAGAAAAGAGAAAATGACAACTAAAGAAACATTTGCCATATTTTTTTTGGGGTCGCTCATAACATTCTTTGTTGGAGCCTTTGTCACGATTTTTGAAATGTTTCTTTGGGATATGACCGATGACATTTCGCTTGGATGGTCGTGGAAGCATCCAGAACGTTCTACAATTATTCATGTAATAATAATGGCGGCTATTAACGCCACTGTCTTTGGCGGTGGTCTTTTGGCTGTATGGCTGGCGAAAGGATGAGAAAATGAGCTATGATATTTCGCTGTGCGATCCTGTAACGCACGAACCGCTCAAAGCGGATAGTACGCATTTTATCGCTGGTGGTATGGGCGGTACAAAAGAACTGTGGCTCAACGTCACCTATAATTACGGTCACTTCTATTATCGCCCGGAAGTGTTTGGAGAGGGCGGCATTCGCTCTATCTATGGCAAGACAGGCGCAGAAAGCATCCCGATGCTTGAAAAGGCTATCTCTGCATTGGGCGATGACGTAGACGATAGCGACTACTGGCACGCCACAGAGGGCAACGCCAAACGTGCCTTGTGCGGTCTGCTGGCATTTGCAAAGATGCGTCCTGACGACGTGTGGGATGGAGATTGAAGGGAGAGAACATGGAAGTCAGACCGATTGACGCTAATGCACTGCGTCTGAACATCGAGATATGGATTCAGGAATATACCAATGGAACGGTAGGAAACTTGTCGTTAGACGATGTGCTTGATTACATCGACACTGCACCAACAATCGAGGTGAAAGGAAATGACGCTGTGTAAAATCGCTTTAGGCATCGTTTTGACAACGATGGTGGGTATATTGTTTGTATCGCCTATTTATCTGTTTGAGCGATATATCCTTTGGGAAATTTTGGACGAATATATTGATAGCACCGTTATTAAGGTTGTTGCTTGTGCGGTTATCAATGTTGCTATTTTCTTGATTGGATGTGCAATCGTTCTTGCTGCTGTGGAGGTGTAACAATGGCTAATTATCCAGAATACCTTGAACGAAACGCACTTATTGAAAGAATCAAGAAAGCGTATTGCGATGGCTGCGATAACTACAATGGAATTAGATGCCGTGCTTGCGGTATTGGCGATGCCATTGACATTGTGGAAGATGCCCCGACAGCCTTAGAGAGTACCGCTGGATGGATTGTACAGGACGATACGTTCACAAGGTTCGAGTGTAGCAGATGCCACACAAAAAATCATCACACACGTTGGAACTACTGCCCGAACTGTGGCTCTTTGATGGAGAACAGGTTATGAGTAACACACTTTGGCATCCGGCAAACGAACAGCCACGAGAGCGGACGCAACCTTTGTTGCTTGCGACTAAGACAACGTGGCGTGATAAAGATGGAAAAATGTTGCAATGAATCTCGCCAACAGCGTACTTTCTAGGCTGTTACGCAGACGGTCAGTTCTGGGATGAGATAGGCGAGAGACTGCCGGAAGATGTGACGGTGACGCATTGGATGGCGTTCCCGATGGTATGAGGCGATAGCATGGAAACCAAGATTGTTTGGCAATGCACAAAAAAAGAAGATAGACCAGAAACGTATAAATACTGTCTCCTTGTTATAAGAACGGAAATGATATTTGGTAACGATGACTGTACAGATGTTATAGTTGGTTATTGGGATGGAAAAAGGTGGGAAGTTAACTACGGAGAAGAAGTAGAATCCAACGTCACAAAAGTTATCTATTGGGCGTATATTCCAAAACCGCCAAAGGAGAACTAAATATGAATGGATTTGAAGCGCTAACAGAAGCGATGAACCAATGTGCTGCATCACTTGAACAGCTTGCAAATGCTATCAGGCAGTCCAAAACGCAGTGCGGTTACATCAAGCAGAAGCATAATCGACCTGTATACCGTAAAGGTGCAAAGCTACATGAAGGTTGCAAACGAATTATGAGAACGAGAGAGGGATTCAGAAAATGAAAAACTTGTCAAAGAAGCACCTGAAACAGATTTACAGGCGCAGAAACAATTTCACTATGCTGAGTCGGTTCTTCCGCTCTGCACCAAGTAATCGAGTTGATTACAGCAAAATGATGGACTGGCGTTGGAGCATGTGTACAAACGTCCACTACATGATTCCGGGTGAGAAAATTAAGAGAAGGAGCAAAAGGACATGAGCATGGACGAAAAGAGTAAAAAAATGGAAGAAGTCAAAAGATGCCCGTTCTGCGGCAAGAACGCAGTTTACATTGGTGTGTGTGACGATGAAGGCAACTTTCATGGTCATTTGGGATGCGAGTACGAGCAAGACCCGTGGAGTGGGCTTTCTTATGACTTGCATCACGAAGGATGGGGCAAATGTATCCTTTGCACGGATGGAGACAATCAAAGCATGGGTGGCGCACTGTTTGACACGGCAGAGGATGCTATCGAAGCATGGAACAAACGCTACAAAGAGGACTGAGCATGGGCAAAAAACGAGACAGTTTTACATTCCAACGATACTACTTTGAAGCCATCTCTACGCTGAAAAGCAAAGAGAAATTGGAACTTTACGATGCAATCTGTGCATACGTTTTTGAAGAAAAAGACGCAACTTTGAACTCAAAAAAAGCAGAATCTTGTTTCATTTTGATTAAGCATCTGCTCGATGAAGAATCGAAAAGAAGCGATATTGCGTCAAAAGGATGGTCTACACGAAAGTCATCTCATCCTCATGTCATAAATGAGATGAAGGTCAACTCATCTATGAGTTCAAAGTCATGTGACGATGAACGCGTGGCATCAGCTGATAGTCATGTGAACGTCAAGACATTGCCTGAAAGTGCAGTCAAGAAGAAACCTGACATCTTCTCCGACTTTGCTCACGGCGATAAAGCTCTGTTGGAATCCCTGCGAGAGTTCGCACAAATGCGTACAAGAATCAAGAAGCCCATGACAGACCGGGCAAAGCAGATGCTCTGCACCAAGCTGGAAAAGTTTGATCGGCACGACTGGAAAGCCATTCTTGACCAGAGCATCTATGCCGGATGGCAGGACATTTACGCATTGAAGCAGGATGACCAGTACGAGCAGAGTACGGAGATGGAGTTTCCTAGACTATGACAATGGACGTTCAAACGGTATTTATCGGTGCGCTGATGCTCTGCAAACCGGGCATCGTGGATGAAATCATACCAGACCTTGAACTTAACTTGTTCAGACCCGAACTGAGAAACGCTTTTGCGGCTGTTCAGGGCTATTGGACGGCTAGGGGCAAGATAGATATAGTCGAGATAAACACGCAGCATCCAGACGTGGCACAGACGCTTTTAGCGTGTGTGCAGACCTGTGAATCGGAGTGTGTGCGCATTGATAGGGAGCAGATGCAGCGTTGGGCACAGCTTATCAGGAAACAGGCTGCACTTACTCGTGTGCAAGGTCTGGCATTTCAGATGACTAGCAAGCTTACAGACTATTCTGATCTATCAGACATTTACCAGCAGATGGGTGAAGCAATGAGCCTGAAAGCTGAGGAAGAAGATGCGTGGACATACGAGGATGTGCTGAACGACTATGTGCTTCACATGGACGAGAAGCCTGTGTACATCAAGACGGGCATAGAGCGTCTGGATGAAGCACTGCACATCTCACCAGGCGATTTTATTATCATCGGCGGCAGACCGTCTGCGGGCAAGACAGCCCTGTCTCTGCAAATAGCAGCAAGCATGGCAAAGCAGGACTACACCGTGTACTATTTCAGCCTAGAGACCAGCAAACGCAAGCTGGGCGCACGTCTGATGGCTAATCAGATATACTGCCCTCTGGACACGGTGAAAAATAAAGCGGTCAGCTTGAATGAGATTGACGGACAGGCAAAAAACATGAAGATGCCCTTGTATATCCGTTCCGCTGCTGGAAAGAACGTGGCGTGGATGAAAGCACAGGCTCTCCGTAAAAAGGCTCAGGTCATCTTCGTAGACTATCTCCAGCTTATCCACGAAACAGGCGCAAAGGACAGATATGCCGCCATTACAGCCATTTCCATTGCCCTGCATGAACTGGCGCAGACCACAGGCATTGTCGTGGTGGCTCTGGCGCAGTTAAATCGAAACCCATCCAAGCCCGGAGCAACGCCTACTAACTCCGACTTGCGAGAGAGCGGACAGATTGAACAGGACGCTGATGCGATCATCCTTCTGTCCGGCGATAACCCCGACAAGTACCTGTTTCGGCTGAGCAAGAACAAGGAAGGCGGGATAGGCGACCTTCCCATTACGTTTAACAAGCAGATTCAACGTTTCCAAGAGTACACTTGGATGGATTGAGCACATGGGCTGTCAGCAATGGCAGTCTTTTGTTTTTGCCAGCTCCACGAGAAAGCCTGTTTTAAGGCGTTTTGGATGCTAGACGATAACTTTATCGACTTCATTACAAAAACGCGCCACAGACGCTCGTAGACGTCTCTCCGTTGACGCTGATGGTATATAGCAGACTAGACCATGCAACTAGACAGATGCAGAAGCGTGGAGAACGGCTTTTTAGGGTCAGGCGTGAAAGTTATCGGGTCAATCATAAAAACGCGGCAGACAGGCTCCTACACGCCTTTCCTGCGATGATAGCAGCTAGATGTGCGAATGTCAACGGCTATTCGTCTAATTGCAGGGCTGGCTGAGACGAAAGCGGGATGAGTGAGACGAAAAAGCGCTTCGATTATCACTTTCGGAATGGGCTTTCAAATTTTTGTCCCCTTTCCCCTTTGTTTCCTCTTCCCCCCTTTTGTCC
>ERZ1034882.219-NODE-219-length-33022-cov-17.776049_pt1 | contig 33022 bp, 27 predicted proteins | sample MGYA00520606_ERZ1034882 | MGnify/ENA primary metagenome ERZ1034882 (study PRJEB33766, sample SAMN09781726) | gut metagenome | biome: gut microbiome | host: Homo sapiens | place: Madagascar | study: EMG produced TPA metagenomics assembly of the PRJNA485056 data...
TTTTTGGGAAGATAAATCATTTTACGTCCTATGCGCATTTCTAATCTATTCTCTTTTTCTGCAATACATTTTGATAAACCTATTTCTGTATGCTCCAGTAGCAAATCAAGCATCATTTGTTGAACAGTATTACTACTTTCTTCCACAGATTCATTCTCTACATTTTCAAAAATATTTTTCCATTGTTTTTCTAAATCATAATTACGATTCGAAACATAGCTTTCTCTCGCCATATTACCGCTTTTCTTTCTATATGCCTTGTCACTCAATAAATACGATATTCTTTCAGCCATTGTATCTATTTTCCCGACTTCTACACATTCTATTCCTTTCCGATCTTGAACAAGCGATAAATACGGAAGCTCATACATTACACAAGGGACTCCGTATGCCTTACTTTCCAATAATGTCAGACAATACCCCTCAAAATCAGAAGTGAGCATCATTACCGCTGCTCTTTTATAATATTTATCTACATCTTGTTGATAGCCGCACAAATGAACTCTATCTTCCCATTTCTTCTCCCGTATTGTCTTTTCAAGTAATTCTGCCCAATATTTGCTTCCATCCCCCACTATAAATAATTCAGCATTTTTATGTATTTCACCTACCCTTTCAAATACTTTAAGGGTGTCCATAGGTCTTTTTTCTTCTGACAGTCTTCCTATCCAGAGTATATCTTGTCCGTCAAGAGAAGCTCTCTCCACATTGTCCAATCTACTATCTATTGGATTTTGAACGCACGTTGCATTGCACCCAAGTTGCGTATAATATTCTTTGCTTACCTTAGTAAGACACACTATTCTGTCACATAATCTATATATCTTGGGCCATCTAAAAGTATTTTGATCAATATAATGATATATTGTTGCAAATACCCCATGTGCATATAAAATAAAGGGAATACCTACCCCCTTTGTTGCCAGTATATCCCATATCATATGTGGTTCTTGCCATGCATGATATATCATTACATCTATTTTGTCTTCCTTTATTCTGTTATACAGTTCATTAACCCTTATATATATATCCTCTTTATTTTTTATTTGATTACATGGATGTTTTAATTTAATTCTTTTTACTTCTGCCGGCAATCCATAATCTAATTGATTAATTTCCTGATCAGTATATAATACTACATTATATCCCATATGCAACCAACATGCGCTTAGTAGCGAAACCACCTTTTCCGTTCCGCCATTATACATGCGGTAGTAAAACGTGCCTATTGTACGTATATTAACTCCATCAGGCTTATCATAATATTTTTTTGCGAAAATAATTACATCGTCTTCTGTAAAATATAATGCAAGAGTTCTGATAATTTCTAAGTCAGAAAACTCTTGCAACTTCTTTTTTATTATTTCTGTATTGACACTTTTTTCTTGACTTAAATATTTATAGATCAAATCAGTTATTTCCATTTTTACTCCTATATCACTTTTCTTCTAAGAATTCGATCTCTGCACATTTTTCCAAACATAGTAATCCGATAAATTTTGCTGTTATTAAAGATTCTTTTTTTCCAATATAAAAATCGTGTTTCCTTTACCAATTTATTCTTTTTTATTACATCCACATCAAATGCCGTTCTTTTATCCACTCCCGCTATAATACATTTGTCCGAAATCTCAAATCCTACTGGATAGCAAAATGCTGCTGGTAATAACCTATAATTGTCGCACTTAATTATGTCATGATTTACATGCGATTCATCATGCCATTGAGCAATAACTCCTTTTTTTAAATCCTCTATGATATCACAATCAATTTTTTCAATAAACGCAAGATAATCTTTTGTCACCCCACCATTCATCGCCCCAAATACATATACCTTCCCGCAATTATAAGGTACATATGCTTTAGACTTTTTATTTCTGTCATATGGGAATTCATAAGGGTGCGCATTACAATATCCCGGATGCATCGTAAAAAATAGCTTCTCCCCTTTTTCTTCTTGTGGCAAAAAATCTTCTTCATAAACAAAATCTTTGCAGACAATATTTGCATTTGATTGATATAAATAATCACATTGTAATAATTTATCCTTTATTTCCAGGAAACGATGAAATTTTAATAGTGTAGGAAGCGGCCAAGGTTCTGCTTTTTGGTATATTTTATACACATTATCCGAATCACTATAAGGGAAATGTTTTGCATCAGTAAATATAAAATATTTTTTTTCAAGATCTGGCAAAAAAAATTTTTCAAAAGATTCATAAAAATCTTTCCAAAAAACTATATACGGTCCCGTGGCAATATAAAGAATTCCTATTATTTTCCTACTCGAATCCATTCATGTTTCTCCTTATTGTATTGCTTTATTACTATCGCAGGATTTCCTACCGCTATGCTCATACTTGGAATTGCCTTCGTAACTACACTTCCTGCACCAATTATGCAATTATCACCTATTGTTACCCCAGCAGTAATAACCGTTTTATCTCCTATCCAACAATTATTGCCTATTTTTATAGGTTTCACAACGGGCTTTTGTTCTTTATATGGGACAACTGATTCTGGATTCATCCCATGGTTTTGCGATATTATAGAAACATCACTTGCTATTGCTACATTATCTCCTATTTCTATACTTGCACCGACCAAAATAGAAACCCTATATCCTATAAAACAATTTTTACCAATAACCAATCTATATTCGTTATTTTCTGTCAACTCTGGGTAAACTTGTATCCGTGCGTAAGGAGATACAATCGTTCCTTCACCTACTTCTATTAATTCAGGATGTGAAATAACATAAGGCAACTGTATATCCACTTTCTTTCCCATGATGCACTCTTTTAATGTATCATTTTCCTTTTTTTCTTCTGCCAAATATTTATACACACATCGTCGAATTATTCTATGAATAATACCCACTTATTTCCTCCGCGTTTTTACTCATAATCTTTTGTATTCTTGTCGGATTTCCCCATATAGCTTTGGAGTCATACGGTCTATCAGGGAAAGTTCCATACGCCAGTTCTATATCATATCCATTCTCTTTTATAAATTTTTCTACTCTCTCCGCCAATTTCATAGGATTACCGGAACAACAGTTTATAATACCATTTTCTTCGTTCTGAAGAACTACAGCTGCTACCTGTTTGCAAAATTCAGAATAGTCAATAAAATCAAATTGGTTTTGACCGGAAGTAAACGGAAATTTCTTTTGATTTTTGTTTGCAGCCTCTGTAATCTTAGAGAAAATCGAACTGCCATGTTCTGTATTTCCAACTATATAATAACCACGTAACCATTGATACAAATTTTGATTTTTTTTGGTTTCTATCTCGCATACCTGACGCAAAGCGTTCTTCGCTATGCCATATAAACTCTGTGGGTTTGTTGGTGTATTTTCATCTACACTTCCCTCATAAAATCCTACTTCATGAACACTTCCTAATACACAAATTTTGCCAATATGCGCCTCCGATAATGTCATAATAAATTTGCAATGTTTTGGGAAATCTTCAATATGCGCCATCGAGTCATGTTTAAATCCATCTCGCCATGCTAAATGCAAAAGCACATCCGGTCTTCCAAAAAAATTGTATGGATCTTCTACATCAAATATATTGGCACCAATAATCTTTGCACGTTTATCAATGTAATTTGTTGCAAAATCTGTTGCTACAACCTCTGCTCCCCTGTTCAATAGTTCTTTTACTATTCCTTGTCCTAAATAACCATTTGCACCTGTAACTAATATTTTCATTCTAAACCTCTATCGAATGCCAATTTTCTTGATATATATCACATGGCACATCTATTCCATACCAGCGTGACGGAGTTACAACTATCTTATTCTCATTCTCACATAGGTACTGTGCCCACCAACCAAAAGATGTATTTCCTATAATAAAATGTTTACACTGTGCCATAACGGCTAAAGATATATGCACCGGATAGTCAGAAGCCTGTTCAATTATATCATACCTATTACAGTCAATCAAATTTTCTTTCACATACGACACATTATCGGAGCATACAAAAAACAACGGATTTTCCACATGCTCCGTTATATATTGAATTGCCTGTTCCCAGTATCCTTTTGAACATACATCGTACATTTCACTTCCAACATTATGCTGTACTTTGATACTCAAGCAAACAGTATTACGCGATCTAATAAGTTCCAAATTAGGATAATTACTATGATCAACCTTTTCTTTCAGCGAAAATATCTTTATAATCTCATCCTTATATTTTTCAAAAAATTTTTCACTTTGAAAATAACCATCCACCAAAATATTCCGTGGCATTTTAACGGGATAATCCATATATCCATTTTCACATATAAATAATCCTTTTCTATTAAATTTTATTTGATTTTTAAGTTCATATAAGTATTTTTCACGGTAAGACATTTTGCTTACTGCAATCTGATACTTAATATAGTCTCTCTTTTTCAACCAATATTTATATGAATTCAAATATTTCCTATCATGAACAAACTTTACATTTTCAAGAGGATATTCCATCAAGGAATTTAAGTAATGGTGGCATTGATTATCTACATCATCTATCACAATTAATTCCTTGGATCCTCTCATTCTCCATAAAGTATAAACTGTGGAAAACATGAATAATTGATTTCCTATTCTTCCTTTTAAAATTAAGTATATCATAGATAACCTCATACTATATTTTTTGCTTTCCAATACATTTGTATAATCCATGTTGCATAATAAAACAATGTTGCCATCACAGCACTTTTAAATCCATCGTTTTTCCAACAATAATATATAATCTTATTTCCATCCTTTTTTGCTTCATTTATAATCCTTTTTCCTATTTGTTTCTGATGTTTATTTTTTAAAGTCAACATATACTTGCTTAAAAATTCACAATACAAATTATATCTTACCCGTTCTGCAAGTGATGAAAAATTTGCATTTTCCAAAATAATTATTTGGTCTCTCATCTGTGGAACAAAATCATCAAAAAAGTCTGTGCTTACATCAGATTTATTTCGTGCCCCCATCCCCATTATACTGTCATCTCGTATTGTATAATGATATAATATTTTGTCATAGTAACCACATTTATAGGCTTTTAGGAAGGCATATGTGCTAAAACATATATCCTCATATTTCCTCCCATCTGGGAATCTTAAATTTTTTATCACATCCGCCTTATATAGTCTATCCCAAACGGAACTAGTTACAACATATTTTTCATGCCCAAAAAGATTTATTCTCAGCATTGTTTCACCGCTAAATATTTGAAATTCTTTAGTCGTCTGAAGTATTTCATCTCTTCCATCTATCGTCGGAACAAATCTTGCCGCGACAACATCTAAGTCGTATTTTATACACTTGTAATACAATTCAGCATACATATCTTCGTCTATATAATCATCACTATCAACAAATCCTATATATGATCCAGTTGCGACATCAAGCCCTGCATTTCTTGCTGATGCAAGTCCCCCATTTGCCTTATGAATAACTTTTATTCTTGAATCTTGTTTTTCATATTCATCGCATGCCATACCACTACGGTCTGTGGATCCATCATCAACTAATACTATTTCTAGACGTTTATATGTTTGGTTTAAGATAGAATGAATACAGCGTTCCAAATAATCTTCAACATTATACACAGGAACTATTATGCTAATCAAATCATCTCGTAACATTAGGCTTGCCTCTCATAACTTTCCGTTTTACTTTCGACAAAAATATTCGTGTATTTTGCTTTATATCTGTTATTTTAAACGCAATATACATTTTTTGAAAATTACACTTATTAGTATTTTTTAGATATGAAAATATATATATGAATTTTTTTTCGCAATATATTAAATTTTCCTTCTTCTGTAGCAAATTGTTCCAAATCAAACTTTCTTTTATTTTCAACGCATTCGACAAAATTTGATTTTCGTCAATATTGTTTTTTAAGCAACTGTCGAAATATATTTGTAGCATATCTGCACTATAAAGATAAAGTTGTCTCACCAAGCATGGATAATCATTTATGTCCAAGCAATTATATAAATGCTCTAGTAACATTATTTTGTCATCAATTGGCCTATATTGATTTTTGTGCGATGTAGAATCATTATAAATTCGATAATGATAGTAATAGCTTTCACCAATATACACCAGACATTTTGAATTTAATATGCAAGGATATGTCCAAGCCGCATCTTCTCCCAACCTAATTCTTTCATCTAAAGTATCTTTATAGCAATTTAGCAAATCACGTTTAAATATTTTTGTACATAAAGATGGGGAACACCCCAACTCCCCGCTTTCTGTGTATATCATTTGTGGGTATATTTCTCTTATTAAGTCATCCTTCTTATATATCCCTGGGATAATTCCTTGTTTAACCTTTTCTGTTCTTTCCGGATATTCATTTACATTATCGCAAATAACAATGTCTGCGTTATTTTCTTCAGCTGCCTTTATCATCGAAAAAAACATTTCGGGTTCTACCCAGTCATCGCTATCTACAAATCCAATATATTTGCCCTTAGCTGCCGCTAGTCCTACTTTCCTTGCACTATTTTGTCCTCCGTTTGGCTTATGTAATACCTTAACTCGTCTGTCTATTGCTTCTAGTTTTCTGCAAATCATTAATGAATTATCTGTACTTCCATCATCTACTAGGATTAATTCGTAGTCACTATATTCTTGCCTTATTATGCTTTCAATACACTTTTCTAAATAACTTTCCGTATTATATACAGGAACAACTATACTTAATAAAGTTCCATCATTCATAGCCGCTACCACCTATTTTCCTAATTCCTTTTTAATAACAGACATATTGCAAAATTAATTTCAGAAGGGCCTTTCAAAAAGTAAGTTAATATTTTCCCTCGTTTCCCTTTATATGTGTTAGGGACATAAATTATTATTTTCTTTAATTCCTCATATGACTGTTTCCAACTTTTTTTAGTTTTTCTCGCTGCAGAGTCAAACACATGAGGTAAATAATGTATCGCAATAAATTGTCTGGCATAGCTTTCGGGATCAAACTGTTCATGCTCTTGAAACCAGTCAAATGTATTATTTAGGCTTTCTCTCCATTTCATGCAATTTTCCGGCGACACTCCTGACAAGCTCCCGCCTCTAATACGATATCTATATATACAAGTATCTATATAATAGATTTGTCCTGCCCTTTCAAACAGACGAATTACCCAGTACAGATCCTCTCCGTGACTGACATTGGGCAGGAATAAAAGTGTCTCATCTTTGTCGTAGATTAAATCTCTATGAACTGCCAACTTCCACACAGCCCATCCTGCAGTCATTTCATATTTTATCAAGAAATCTAAAAAGTTCTCTACTGTATCTCGACCTTCCCGGAATCCTTTTTGGGGTGGTGTGGTGATTTCCCCTTCTCGGTCTTCCATATAGCGGAATGCAAAAAGTTTTTCCTCCGGATGTTTGGCAATTGCTGTCTCCACCTTTTCAAGAGTATCCGGAAGCCAATAGTCGTCGCTGTCTACAAACAGTATCCATTCCCCTGTTGCATGGAGAATTCCGGTATTTCTTGCTACTCCCAGTCCTCCGTTTTTTTGATGGAAGACCTTGATCCGGCTATCTTTCAACGCATATTCATCACAAATATTTCCTGATCCATCTGTAGATCCGTCATCAATCAGTAATATTTCGCAGTTCTGTTCTTCCTGTCCGATCACGCTGTCCAGGCACTCTCGTAAATAGTCTTCTACATTATATACAGGAATTATAATTGAGAACTTTTCCATATCTTTCTAATCTGCCTTTTATAAAAATCTATACTGCATAATTTTTGAAGTATAGTCTCTCTGTTCCAGTTATATGCAGTCTTGTGATACCCCTGCTTTTCTTCAACAGCTGTCGGATGTACTAATGGAAATTTCAAAGGGATCTGTGTTCCATCATAGCCCGCAAACGGCTGTTTTACATGCGTTGCTTCTTCTGTAAACCCCACATGATCAATCAGGTTAGTCTTTGGTACAATACTAAGTTTGTCCTTCAGCAACATGCTCCATGTGAAATTCATATCCCACGGAAAAAAGCCTTTCTCTTTGTAAATCTTAAGCGTCTTTACCATGTGATACCTTTCCGAATAAGAAAGCTTTTTTAAGTTCCATATTTTCTTTTTAGCTTCTGCGAAATGCTGTAAGAGATCTGTTTGTTGTTCCCACGCTCTTGCCCAAGTCGCCCAGCCTAATGTCCATGCACCATAGGTAAAAATATAACTGGTATCTTCTATGGGATACTGTCTGATCTGATTGGATCCGGCTATATAGCTTACCCTGTCATCTTCCCGATATTTATCTAACAGTTCCTCGCAATATTCAAAAAAGGTCAGATCCGGAATACAATCATCTTCCAAAACAATTGCTTCCTTCTCCAGAGAAAATAACCAATCTAATCCACTCTTTATTCTGGGATCGCAGCCCATATTTTCATCTGCATAATTTGTGCAGACCTGGCACTCCCAGTCTACATGTTCAAATATTCGTCGGGACTCTGCCACTTTCTCCAGCTCCCCCGGTATATTTTTCCTTGCAGCATCAGATATGATATAGAGTTTTTGTGGCTGTATCTTCTGCAATACATCATACATCTGCTTAACAATCTGAGGTCTGTTAAATATGATGACTGCTATGGGCACCTTATACATCCAGTCTTACCCATCCCTTCTTCGTTCCATTTTCTTCTGTCGTAGTATATTGCTTCGGGTAAACAACTATCTTATTACTATTTTTATTCAAATAGCCCGCCCAGTTGCTGAAAGAAGAATTTGCTACTATATTATGTTTACACAGACTCATCAGCTGCATATCTCTATAGCTGTTCTTTCCCTTGTTAAAAGATACAATTACCTTATTGGGAAGCCATGCATAATTCTCCTCTATAAAATGCTCATCTTCTGAAAAGAAGAAAAATACCGGTTGTTCCACATGGTCACTCATGTAGTCAATGGCTTTTCTGTAATACTCTGTACCGAGAATATCATATTTAGAATTCACATAATCTCCACGACGAATATGAACACTGACAGAGTTAGTCTCTGCAATTCGTTGGCACATATTTCTTTCTTGTTCTGTATTCAATTCAGGGAACTCACAGTTTGTTATCAGTTCCGGTAAGACCTCTGCAAAATATTCTTCTTTCTGCCAATAGCCGTCCAGATACCAGTTTTTCTCTATATCTAAATGTTTTAACGCGTAATCTAACTTTTCAACATCCCCATTCCACGGGATTGATTCTTCACAGATCACATTGCGCAGACCTTTTCTCTCTGCTCCCGGTCGGATCCTTGCATTTAACCAGCTGACAGGAATCTGCATCATTTTTCCTATAGTTCCACCCCAAAAGGGAATTTCTCGCCTGCCTTGATATAGCTGTTTATTGGTTGCTATCTGCAATTTTCCTCTCTCACTGAGGGAAAAAATGCTGTCAAGTTCAAAGCCATAGTGCAGATCTAATGCATAATACATGGAAATATCAGCCATTACATCAACATCCGGATATCTTTTTTTCAGCATACATAGCAGTGCATATTGATACATCTGGTTGCCCAGACCTCCGGTAAATTTTACAATAATCATTCTATTATCTCCGGATAATACTTCTCCCAGGCATGCACTCCCCAGGGGATTCTGCCTGCTGTGATCAGTTCTCTGGCATTACTCTCCAGCGCAAACGTTTCTGCTGCTTCTACCGGTGCCACATGGAATCCGATGTCATTCTCCTGCCCATAATAGGCGAAGAAGCAGTCCTCTCCGGTGTTCCAACATTTACGGTATTTCTCATATCTGTTCAACAGTTCTATCGTCTTAGGAATATTCCGCAGGCTTAAGCCCCCGTTTCCCACATAACAGATTCTTGGGCTTAAGAACTTCTTCACCGCTGACACTCCCTTGAACATCCTGCTGTACAGTTCTGTTCCATCCGGCCACGGTGCGCCGATATAATCATATTTCTGTACCATCTGTTCCAGTTTGTCATCCCAAGGGCGGAGCAACAATACATCCGTCTGGCAAATGATCATAGTTTTAAATTTTTTGAACTCTTCTCTCCCGTAGAATTCCGGATCCAGCATCAGTTTACTATAACTGTCGGTACTTTTTAACCACTTAGCATCTACATATACTGTAGCATATTCATATGGCTCATAGGCTTCCATATTAAGCCCATCAGGTGCAAGGAAACGCACCTGCTCCGGATATGGAAAATATCTCCGCACCCGCTGCAACATTTGAATCTCTGCTGCTGATGGAGATTCCTTGTAGACGGGAATGACCATACACGTTATTATATCACGGTTCTGTATCTGTGTCACCTTTACAATTCCTCATCCATTCTATCCATTAGTGTTTTCTTAGAAAAATGCTTTGTACTATAGTCCACAGCTGCCGTCCGCATCTTGTTTCTGTCTTCTACAGGTAATTCAATAAACCTCACAATAGCAGCTGCCAGTGCCTCCGGTTCTCCGAGTTCACTGCAGATACCACATCCGGCCTCCTGCATAATGCGTGCTGTTTCTCCTCCGGCTGCTGCCAGGATCGGCATACCACATGCCAGATAGGATTGTAATTTTGCCGGTATCGTCATCTGGAACAGTTCGTTATCCGCAAAGGAGATAAATGCAGCATCTCCATGTGCCAGATATTTTGGCACATCTTCCGCAGGCTTCCTTCCCAGTAATCGGAACATATCTTCCACCTGCTCCGTCCGGATCTCTTCCTCCAGTTTCTCCCGGTATCTTCCGTCGCCCACTAATATAAAGCAGCATTCTCTTCCTCTGTCTTTCAGAATGTGTGCCGCTTTTGGCAGGATATCCAGTCCCTGCGCATAACCGATATTCCCCGTAAAAATAATCTGAAATCTATTATCCTCCAACGGCAGATCCGGCAATTCTTCCTTTTCCACCGGACGGTAGAACTCTTCCGCGTACTGTGGCCAATACTTCACCTTGCTCTCACCGTCTGTATAGACGGATTCCCGCTCTTCCAGCTTTCTTACAAAGGAAGGCGATGTTGCATAGATTTTGTCACATTTTCGGTAGATACCTTCTACCATTCTATCTATCGCTCCCAGGATATGTTTGTTATGCAGTCCTGTTACGATCTCTACGTTTTCCGGCCATAGATCCTGCACGTAGATGGAGCAGGGGATCCTGCGACGCTTCGCATACCATACTCCCGGCAGCGCCTGCGTCATGGGCGATACTTCACAGATGAACACTCTGTCTGCCTTAAGACCCGTGAAGGTCTTCCAAAACCATCCGGAGATGACGAAGGAGACATAATTCAACATCAGCATCCATGCGTTGTGTCCTCTGGGGATCAGCGGGATACGGATAATATCCATTCCTTCGTAAGTCTCTCTTCTCCCCTGGAACCAGCTATACCCTGCATAGAAGCTTCCCTGTGGGTAATTGGGAATTCCCGTGAGGACAGTCACCTTGTATCCTCGTTTTACCCATTCCTTACAGATATCGTTAATGCGGAAATTCTCCGGATAAAAATACTGGGAGACTACCAATATATGCTGCTTCATTGTTCTGTCCTCTGTATAGATTCTTCCAGAGAATACACTCTGTATTCCTGTGGATATACGCTCATCTGCATATCATAGGACATATTTCCGAAAGCCTTATCCGCCAATCGTCCAAATTTTCCACCGATTTTGCTCAAGAGAATCACCGCCGGATTAAACAGCTTTGTCAGATGTATTTTTTTATGATGAGCCGTAGCGATCATCTGCACCAGATGACTAGTCTGTACATACTCCGCATTCTGCGGGAAGAAGATTCCCTGCTCTTCGTTCTGAAGTAACAGACTGACAAATTTGCAGAGATTTCCGACATACAGCATGCTTCTCTCATTTTGAATATTCGGAAAGATCGGCAGCTTTGCAGCCATTTTTGCCAGGAGCGGGTAGTTGCCTTTAGAACCTTTTCCATATATCATTGGCGGGCGCAGAATAACTACTTTGAAAGTTTCATCGTTTAATACCCGGATGCCCTCTTCCGCCTTCAGCTTACTGTCGCCATAAAAATTCTCTGGATCAGGCTGGGTATCTGCAGTAATTCTTCTGCTTTTACCCAGTTTTCCACTGGCTCCGTAGACGATCATGCTGCTCATGAAGATGAACTGCCCCACACCGTCAGCCTTTACTTTTTTCGCACAGGCAATCGTCAGGTCTGTGTTTACCTTATAATACAATACCTTCTGTTCTTCCGTAGCATTCCCTACATCTGCATGAGCGATGCCGGCTACATGGAAGACTGCATCGTATCCGCGAAAGTCGTATTCCTGCCAGGCATCTGACCTCATGTCCAGCGTATCTATGGAAAACATCTGTCCCTGTTCATTATTCCATTCTTCAAAAGATGTACCGATATAGCTGTTTGCTCCGGTGATCAGCACTCTCTTCATCATTTCTTCTGCTCCTTATGTAGTTCCCCGGTTCCACCTTCTACGACACCATCCTGTCTGGCTACAGATACCACAGTTCCCAGGATGCATCTTAAGTCCATCCCGAAGCTCATCTTCGCCACATAATCACCATCCAGCTTTGCCTTGACCGGAATCTCCAGTTCGTCTCTACCGTTGATCTGCGCCCATCCGGTTAATCCCGGGAGAATATCATTCGCGCCATATTTGTCCCTCTCTTCGATCAGGTCATATTGGTTCCAAAGAGCAGGTCGGGGACCCACGATCGCCATATCACCTTTTAGGATATTGATGATCTGCGGTAGCTCATCCAGGCTTGTCTTACGTAAAAATCTACCGACTTTCGTAATATACTGATCCGGATTTTTTAACATATGCGTCGGCATATCCTTCGGAGTATCCGTACGCATTGTCCGGAATTTGAGGATTTCAAAGTGTGTCTTATGAATTCCCACTCTCTTCTGGCGGAAGAAGATAGGTCCCGGTGAATCTAATTTTATTGCTATAATAAGAATCAGGAACAGAGGTGAGAGTACGATCAATCCTATAAATGCAAGAAACCTATCTATTATTTTCTTCACTGCTACATACATCTTCCATTCCTCCATCACAGAGCACATTTCTCGTCAAAACAAAAAGTACCGGAATCGTCAGACTTCCTACTCCCCAACAATATTCAAAGATTCCAAAAACACAGGGTACAAACAACAGGAACAGACTACCTGCTGCCTTAGTATTTCCATCCTTCCAGGACTTTCGGATTGCAATGACAGTGCCCCATCCCAGCAATACCATAAATAATACCATCGCAATAATACCAAAGTCCGTGCCAAATTGCAGATAGATATCATGTGCATGCCCGATCCAATAACGGGCTGTCATTTGAAATCCCTGTTCTGAATAAGGGTGCCCGAACAGATTCAAATGCTCAAAATAGTATTGATAAATCGTCTTTCGTATGGTAAATCCATCCGGAGCAGCTTCAAACATCGGAATCTTATTGGGTTCCGCTGCATATGCCCGAATAGCAAAAGGAGATCTGCTGAAAAGCTCCGAGACACTGATGGCAATTCTTCCGAGTGCTGTCTCCATGAATTCATTCAGATCTACATACTTCCAGGAGTCCCAAGGATCCCAGGCATGAACTCTATCCTTGTCCCATTCTCCCCAGAACCACACCGGATGATGGAATAGTGCCGGAGTATATCTCACGATACTGAATACCGGCACGAACAGAATGCAGGTACATAACAACAATGCAATCCCGTTCCGGATAAAATTCTTCTTATGCGTCAGGTGTGCAATGAAGATAAGTGCCAAAATACCCGTCAGGAATCCAACGATCCAGCCCAGACGTCCGATCGTCATGAATAACAGGCTATATACCGCTGCTGCAAAAATGAGATACCACACCTTCCAGATCCAGTGTGCTTTTTTCTTATATATCTGCATAATTTTTGCACCAATCACAGCTAATACCATGCAATAAAAAAGTGCCGCATGATTGGAGTTATTAAAGATTGCTTTGTAACGGTTATCCCATGGGTCAAACGGTCGGAACATGCAACAGTATGCCTGGAATACAAAGAAGCTTAAAATGATCCCATCCAGCATTCCCTGATAGATGTCATCCTGTTCCTGCTTCGTATAATCCGTCAGATAAAAGCATCCGAACATTATAAGAAATGCCAACGGCCAGATATACGTACTTCTGGACACCACCATCAAAAGCATCATTACCAGCCACAGGATCGCATATTTCTTATTCAGCTTCGGATACTTTTTCTCTATAACTACGCTAATGAAAGTATGGATCACAATATAGCCATACAGAAAAACCTCAAGTATTACAGTAATCCTGTCATTTGCGAAATAGATCAGATCTCCGGAGAGATTCCAGAACAAAATTCCACCCAGGATTCCCACACCGGTCCAGATCAGATACGGGATCTTGTATTTCCGAAAGTCTTCCCACTTATAATGAATCACGATCATCACGGCAATCGGCACTCCCACCAGATCACGGAATGTCTCTACGATTCCATCCAGTCCGGAGCCGGTATGATATCTTTGGTTAATGATATTGATCATTAAAAAGCAAAGTGCCACGATTACCCGCTTCCAGGGAATCTGGATTTTTTTTGTTCCGTTTATTGCCATCTGATCGCTCCTTTTATATCTTTTCTATACTTTTTCCTGATAAGTAGGCACAATGTCTTTGATCTCTTTGCGGATATCCTTATCTTCCTGCTTTGCGTGGAGGATAAGTTCTTCCAGTTGTTTTTCAAATACTTCTGTGTCAAAATCAATCGGCTTACCGATGAAGATCATCTTGTTAGCAGTCTTTTTCAGGCCTTCTTCGTCCATGAGAAGCTCCTCATACATCTTCTCTCCCGGACGCAATCCCGTGAATTTGATCTCGATGTCTTCTCCTACTTTATAACCAGACAATTTGATCAGGTTCGTTGCCAGATCCAGTATCTTCACCGGTTTACCCATATCCAGTACGAAGATCTCTCCGCCGCGGGCATAAGCTCCTGCCTGAAGTACCAGAGACACCGCTTCCGGAATTGTCATAAAATATCGAATGATCCTCGGATCCGTCACCGTGACCGGTCCGCCCTCTGCGATCTGTTTTTTAAACAGAGGAATTACGCTGCCGTTACTTCCCAGTACGTTTCCGAACCGGACCGCCACGAAATTAGTCTCTGACTTCTGGTTCATCATCTGGATCACCATCTCACAGATTCGTTTGGAAGCTCCCATAACATTCGTCGGGTTCACCGCCTTATCTGTGGAGATCAGTACGAATTTCTCTGCTCCGTATTTATCTGCTGCTTTGGCAGTCTTGTAAGTGCCCATGACATTATTCTTGATTGCTTCATTAGGGCTTACTTCCATCAGGGGCACATGCTTATGTGCTGCAGCATGGAATACGATATTCGGTCGATACGTTGCAAAGATATCATTGATCCGGGCTGTATTACGCACCGATGCGATCAGCACCTGCAGATTCAGTTCCGGATGCTTGCGAATGAGCTCCTGCTGTATATCATAGGCATTATTTTCATAAATATCCACGATAACCAACTGTTTCGGATGATGTCCGGCAATCTGTCTACACAATTCGCTGCCGATAGATCCGCCACCACCGGTGACAAGGACCACTTTCCCACTGACATAATTCAATACTTCTTCGGTATTGATCTCGATGGGATCTCTTCCCAACAGATCTTCGATCTCTACTTCCTTCAGCTTGGATACGGAGACATCTCCGTTGATCAACTGGTAGATACCGGGCAGAGTACGCAGTTTACATCCGGATTCCTTACAGATATCCAGAATCTCTTTTCTCGTCTGTGTGTTGGCAGAGGGAATTGCAAATATAATCTCGTCTACCGCATATTGTCCTACAGCATCAATGATCTTGTCCCGACCGCCTACGATAGGTACTCCGCGTAAGAATTTACCGTGGCATCCGGGATTATCATCAATAATACATTTCACATTGAGATTCAGGTAGCTGCTGCTTTCAATTTCCTTTAAGATAGCATTTCCTGCTGCTCCTGCACCGATCAGCAGGACATTGTTGCGATTTTCCTTATCCGCACGGTCTATGCGCTTAGAGTTGATCAGGCGTAAGATCCGGTAACTGAAACGAATCACACAGCACATACCGAACAGCAGGAACCAGTAAATCATATAATAGCTGCGGGGCATCTTCTGGTTCATGACATTGCAGAGTATGATCTGCGCGATCGCCGCACAGGTAGTTGCAAATACAATATTCAAAAGCTCCGTGGCACTGGCATAACGCCACACACTCTTATACAGCTTCCACAATGCGAAAAACAATAATGTCAGTAAAATATTAAACGGAATAATACGTTCAAATTTCATCAGGTATTCTGCCGGAATCCCCGCAAAGCTGAAATCGAACCTGACATACAGCGCGGCAAATGATGCCACCACGATGGACATGATATCTAACAGGATCAACGCAATAATGCGATTGATCGGTATTTTTAAGAAAGGTGTTTTTTGTTTCATTCTCTGTTGTCCTTCCGAGCATGCCGCTTTTGGGCATAATCGATTATATTTTACCATGCATGCATAGAAAAAGCAAATTTCCGTTCTACAGAAATTTGCTTTTTTATTACTTTATGGATTAATTACCGTTATGGATGCTTTTCCATAGTAATCCGCACATACAACATTCACCCACGTATACCCATCCTCCGGCTGCAGATCTGCGTACATGATCAGTTCCACCGGATATAACGGTGTGAACACTACATCCTTCACGGAATCATCCTTGAGCACCTTGAATCTCTCTTCCCAGCCTTCGCCATACGCCTGTGCCCATCCGTTCTTCCACATGCGGTAAGCGCGATAGCTGCTGGTCTGCTGCACATTGCCCAAAAGTACTACTACCACCAGGAGCACTCCTACAACGCCACAATACCGTAGCAGGTACTTCTGTGCCAGATTATCCACCTTCTCGCACTTTTCCGGTTTCAGGATTCTCCCAGCGATCCATCCGCACCAGTAAATCTCATTTGCCACGATCCACAGCACATAGAAATACCACAGAATCGCACACTGTCTTCCCCCGCCCATGTTATTATCGACATACAGGGTAGCTGTTGCCTGTGAGGAATATACGCCAAAAGACAGCATGGTAAATGCCGCCGGCATCCGGAAGGAATATCTCATTCTTCTGACGGCTTTCCATGCAAACGGAAGTACCAATAACAGTAGCAGAATCATCTTAATATCTGTCCAACTGATAATATTCAGAAATGTTTTTTCAAAAGACAACCATATTGCCATTAGCGGAGTATTTGCCGTAGTTCCGCCAAAATTTGCATCTATTCTGGTCTGTGTCAGTGGCGAAGTCATACACTTCAGCATGCTGATTGCCTCAATCAATACCACAAACCATGTACGCTTAAAAGCCTTCTTATGCCATATCAAAAATGCAATCTGCATGCATAATAATAAGCAAAAGGTTGACAAGCTGGTTGCATAATTATCGCCGCCCACTAAAACTGCCAGCAAACAGGCTATTGCGGAACAGATTATTCGATTTACACGCGTAATCTCATGCATCCCCAGTCTTATTACCAGTGCTGTCATGACTAATGATAAGCTATAAATAAACGTATAATTTACCGCACCGGTATACCAGTAGAAGCTTTCCTCCGGGAACGGACAGTATAATAGCTGAATCATGACCATGGGAATACTGATGGGAAGTATCAATCCCCTGCTTTCCTTCCCGATACATTGTGCCAGCAAATACATCTCGGAGAAAATGATGGAGCCGATCATCAGATACGCAACAATCGCATAGCAATGCTCACCGAAGATTCCCGGCTGAAGAGATGCCAATAGAACGTTGGCAAATCTCGCCTCCCAATTATCATTGCGAACCGTATCTACTACAGCTCTGATAAAAGCTGCCACTCCTTCATTGTTGCGGATTACCTGATAAGTATGCACTCCGTAGGACCAGTCATCTGCCGAAGCGTAGTTGTATTTCGAGATTGCAAGTAGCGGCCATAGGATCACAGCCAGTGCAATTACACATGCAGCGCTGATCAGCATAAGTTTCTTTTTCTCTGTCAGTTTGGTCTGTTTCACTTTGATTATTCCACCTTTTCTTTGGTATAGGGCTCCACAACGTAATAGTTATTATAGAACGAAGTAATATCGTATTCTTCTTCATCAAACAGGTCGATCAGTTCATAGTTCACCACGTACACTACATCTTTCCCCTGATTTTCCCGGATGGTATCCTCTGTCACGTATTCAAAATGATATTTTTCCGCATAGGGCAGCTGTTCTCTGCCGTCCTGCACGTTGCTGACGCCCTGGAAATACCGGGCATCGATCTGGTGACTATACATGGTAAGGATCTGTCCCACCATATACTCGCCCTGTTCCAGGGGATCCGGATCTATGTAATACTCGTCACATTCTATCGTATGTGCGTAATCCAAAGCATTCAAATAAGGTTCATAATAGTAGATCCGGCTTAAATCCGCCCATTCTCCAAAATAGGTGGTAGCAAACGTCACTCCCAGCACACCATATAACACAGCTATGGGGATTGCCGTGATCTTCCACTTTTGAATGCATGCCGCCATGCCCACAGCTGCCAGGATGATCACCGGGTAAAATGCAATATTGATGCGGTGCAGCACCGGATATCTGGTAATGGCACCGATGATCACTGTAAGTCCCATCCATGCAAACAGGATAAACACAGGGGTCTTGTATTTCTCCGGCAGTTTCTTCTTTTTCCGGTTCCAGATTACTGTGATCAGACCGATCAGAAAGAAAATATCCGTCACATAATACACCGGTCCGAATTTGGCTACCGCACTGGGCACTGCCTGATCTCTTCCGAAAAATATAGTCTCTATCATGCATACCAGATTTTCCTTCAGCTGATACCAGGAAAAGTTGGCAAGCAATACATCTTCTCCGCGCACGCTGTCCTGAAAAGAGGGAATCGTAAATAGCGGTGTCTCGATGGTCTCTTTTCCCAGCACCGTGATCAGCATGGACAGGTACTCCGGCAGCACGATCACCGCATAGACTGCAATGCAGCCCAGGAGTTCTTTCCAGTTGATCTGTTTTTTCTTAAGCAGGTAGATTGCCACTGCCAGCAGGAAAACAGGTACGGAATAGTCCGATACTGCATAGCAATAACAACACAATCCGAAAAACACCATGGACACATACAAGAAGACTCTGTTCCACTTTTTTCCCTCTATTCTGTGCAGTCCTGCCAGTAAAAAGCAGACGGCAAACAGGAACATATGGGGGAACATGTTACAATCGATGGACCAGCGGCTCTGCATGTAGTGCCAGGGGCAGATCATTCCGAAGAGCAGCGCGATCATAGCTGTCCATTTGCCTGCCAGTTGTCTCGTGAACAGATACAGCGCCAGGAGCCCCAGACAGCTGGTGATCAGGAGGGGCAGTCGTATCGTAACTGTGGAAAATCCCAGTATTTTAATAAATGGGACCATACAGTAGGATAAAAATACGCTCATCTGGCTATTCTTCCACGCTGTAAAATGTACCGGATACCGCATACCGTAACGGTCTGTTCCGTATTCCGCCAGCGCCTTGGCATCCACCGCCGCCATAGCTTCGTCCTGGTGCACGCCGATGGGCGGTGCACCGAAATGATATGCCCGGACGAAGATTGCGGCGAGCAGGATTACTGCTACCAGGAATATTTCCGTCTTTCTTGATTTTAAGAGAGTATTTAATCTTTTCATTCTTTGTTTTTTACCTTTTTACATAATCTATCTATATAATATCCTCATTCTGTTCCATTTGGGGTTGTGCAGTCACGGTTCCTCCCTCTATTATTTATCCGCATCTTGGATCAGATTACGTAGATACAGATCTGCATCCGTCCCTTCTTTATACGCTTTCATTTGTAACAGTTGCTCCGCCAGAGAATAGATATTCTTGGCAACGGTCGGTCCATAGATTGTAATATCCCGTCCATCTTTCGTCAATATCACATAGCTTCGAAATGCATAATCTACTTTGTACTCACTGGCAGGCATTCCCACCAATACAGAAGTATATCGATATCTGTTATCCGCCGTCTCGTAGATATTATTCCTAAATATTCCGGACTCATCGATTCCGTAAGCCACACCCTGCAGTACCTTCTGACCACCTACCAGCATGGGAGAGGTCTTCTGATTAATATCCGTCATTATCAGTGTGCCGCATTCTTTCAGACGATAACCGTCCACTCCTTCTCTCTGTAACAGTTTTTTTCTTGCCTCCGCGCTGATTCCGGTCTTAACCCGAATTCCGGGTTTATCGTTAATTCGAATAGAAAATCCATGATAGGTTAACAGATCCGTAAGCTCCGGCTGTGCTGTTACTTTATAGTAATAGCCTCGGTATTCCAAGGTCCACACATACATTCCGACGGGAATTCCCTTTTCATTATAGCGCATAACAGTTGCGCCTCCTGCCGTATTATCCGGCAGTTCCAATGATACTACTCCATTTTCAGCCTGTACCTCGTATTCTATGCCGTCTATGTATACGATCGTATCTTCGTATCCTTCCGGAATCTCCAGTGAAATCCAGGTAGTCGGTTCCGGGGTCGGCGTAGGTACAGGTGTGGGAGTTGGTTTCGGGGTTGGAGTTGGCTTCGGAGTTGCTGTCGGTTTTGGCGTTGCTGTCGGCACTGGTGTCGGATCCGGCTCTCCCGGCATATTTTCATAGACCGGAATTCGGAATACGAAGGAATTACCCAGTGCATTTGCCGAGCCATACAATTTGAATACATTAGCTGCCTCGGAAGTCGGTGCGGAGATATTCTGCATATACTGGTGCTGATATAATCCGTAGGCACTATTCTTATTCACATTAAACTTTTGTAAGTACAGTGTATCCTGTCCCTTATTAATATATTTGTTTGCAAGCAGATCCGATCCTCCTAAAATGGAGAAATATGCCCCTTTCCAGTTATGGTCTTTTGCATACTTCAGGCCATTCTGAATAATCTCATTCGTCGTCTTTCCAGTGGCTCCCACGTTAAAATAATTATAGTAGCCTTCGTATCCAGCTACAGTTCCGGATATGATCGCCGAAGTTCCTTTTCCCTGCTCCTGCAGGACTCTTGCCGCCAGATGGAAGGGACTGACTTTTCTGCAATCCTCTTTTCCGATCATATAGAAGATGTATTCAAAAGTCATATTCGTTCCGGGGGCATTCGCCTTGCTGTTCATGAAAGTATTATCCAGGAAACTTTTCAGTGCTGCCTCTGTATGATAAGTCTCATTGTAAGTTAATTGCTCGAACTGGAAAATCGCTCCTTCCCGCAGGGCATTCCGGGGATCCATATAGGCTTCTAATACTTCTCTGGTGGCATAGTACCATCCGGCACCGTAGTAAGCTCCTTTGGCCCAGGCCGGGGAGCTTGCACTGACCAGACTCCTGCCGCCCTGCATTTCATTCGTCACTGCGGTATTCCAGTCTAACTGTGTATTGTATCTGACGAATATCCAGTTGGGATATTTTTCCTTAAGCGCGGTTAATGCCGGCTGATACCCTGCCGGGAACTGTTCGATATCCGCATAATTCCCCTGTCCGTCTGCGGCAAGCATAGCTGCGCCGCCGGGATTCATCCCGTAGTATTCTTCCCATTCCAGGAATCGCTCATCGGAACACGCCAGGTAATCTCTGCGGACATATCCTATGTAATCGGTACCGCTCATGTCCGTGGACACTTTTTCCCAGACCTGTCCGTCTTCGTCCACCGTCACATCCAGGATCTCTACCATCTGTCCGCTAGGTACCGTCACTACTGCTGCGCTGTCTTCCGACGCATCGCTGTGGAGCTTGTATTCGTCACACAGGTAGACTAACGCCATGACCTCTCTGTCTTCCACGATCTGTCTAAGTGCCTGTCCCGCTTCCGCGATCCACGCAAGATCCTCTTCATCCAGTGCGTGCGCCTGATAGGTATTGCCCTCGTAGGTAAATATGAATGCCGCCAGGAGTATTGCTCCCAGAATCGCCAACTTTCTCTTCATTTACTCTATATGCTTCACTTTCTTGTGCAGCACCCGGATTTCCCTGGGTGCTATGGTAAATATGGTATGGTAAAACTTGTTTTTCTTAGTAAGATAAGGATTTTTCATGGCTCTGCGCCAGGTTTTCCGCATGTATTTTACCACATTCCGGTAAAATACGTTATCCTTCGTCATCTGTTCTGTGGGAATATGCAGCAGGTAATCCAGTCTCTGGAAGATGCCAAAGCGGAATGCAATCTCCGCAAGTTCCTCATCCTCCGGCCAGGTATCCGTCACCAGCTTCTGCACCATATCCGCATTGTCCACATTGTCTGCGTAGACTCTGGAAAATCCGGTCTGCTTTCTGGTATTGCTGTCCGGACGGTAAAATACATGGTATGACTGTCCGGGGATGCACACCACCGCCCCGGTCTCCGGTCCGCTTCCGTCGGCTGCTTTTGCCTGCCGGCACAGTATTTTCACGAGCAGATGGAAATCCTCATTCAGCACACCCACCGGAAATGCTTCCTCTTCAAACAGCTCTCTGCGCACCAGTTTGGTGCAGAAGGAGCAGTCTCCTCTGTGCATTAACAGCTCCCGCAGGAACTCTTTCGCCGGAATCTCCTGTCTCTCCGTTACCGGTTCGCAGATATTCGGAAGCTTCTTCCCTTCCGGGTCGATCTCGTCCCTGCCGGTCTGGGCAATGGGCAGATGTGTCGTCTCTATGGCTTGAAGCAGTCTCTCATACATATCCGGCTCCACATAGTCATCGCTGTCTACGAAGCCGAGGTATTCACCCGTTGCTTCCTGAATTCCCAGGTTCCTGGCTGAAGAGGATCCGCCGTTCTGTTTATGGAAGACCCGGATCCTGACATCCTCCGCCGCCAGCGCATCGCACAGCGCAGAAGTGCCGTCCGTGGATCCGTCGTCCACCAATAGGATCTCGATCTTGTCATACGTCTGCTTCCGCAGGCTTTCCACGCAACGGGGCAGGTATTCTATAATATTGTATACTGGCACGATAATGCTTATTGTTGTTTCCATATATCTTCCTTTATGAATCCATTCCTATCGGGCAGATCCCATATATACTTCATGTACGTAGAATATCTATCAATGTACCTAGAATGTCTGTTAATGTACCTGGAATATCTATCATTCATAATAACATTTGGCATATTTTTATACATCGAAGTAACCACAAGAGTTCTTGCCACATCGGATGGATCAGAGCTTCCCCTGCTGCATCTCCCGGTACATTTTCCGTTCTGAAATCACCGGTGCCACCGAACAGGGTCCGCTAGTCGGCAGTTCATATGCGGTCATCTCATCCGAAACCGCACCTTCTAATGTCGTATCAGCTGCTTTCAGAAAGCCTTTTCCGACGCAGAATTCCGCAAGGCGCTTCGCTGCAATCTCTGCATTCCATTCTTCCGCTATCGTGGCATAGGCATTTCTGCCGATGCGATGGCACAATTCGCGGTCCTGTAGGAGGCTTCTGACACTTGCAAGCAGCTGATCCTCTCTCCCGGTCTCGTAGGCATAGCCGTTCTCCTCCGGATGGATGAGGTAAGGCACCGCCCCGATCATGGCATCCGCCACCACCGCACAGCTGCTGTTCATGGCTTCATTGACGACAGCTCCCCAGCCTTCCTTGCGGTCGCTGGTGACCAGATAGATCTCTGCCCGCTCCATAGCTTTCCGCACTTCGGCAGGTTCTTTAAATCCCGGGAGCTCTACTTCTGCTTCCAGTCCGTATTCTGCACGCAATCTACGTACCTCCGGCTCCAGTTCTCCTCCGCCGATCATCTCCAGGTGGAACGGGATTCCCTGCTCCTTCAGGCTCTTCGCCATACGAAGCGGCAGTTCCGGGTGCTTCCAGTCGATCATCCTGGCTGCCCACAGGATCGTGGCAGGCTCCTTCTCCGCCATCAGCTGGTCCACATCATAGACCTTTTTCTCAGGAAAATATCCCCATTTCAGCATTTTCTCCGGATATGCCCGTACGATATGGAAATCCGACGGCACATAGGCTCCGGCGCACAACAGATAGACTTCTTTGTTTCGATAACATGTGTGATCTTTGTATTTTTGAACCAGACCTCTGGGGGATATGGCTTTCCACTGAGCTTCCTTATACAGTCGTTCGCTGTAACGGATCACAGGCTTTCCCTGATGCAGTCTGTCCTGAATGAAGCTTTCATCATCGGTACCGCCGAACAATACCACATCCGCCTGTTCTATGAGCTTTCTGCCCTTTTCCGGTTCTGTATAGTAATGAACCAGATACGGGTAGTCCGCTTCCTTCCATCCCATGCGGAGTCTCTCCTCTTCCACCGGTTCCGTCTGCAGAAAAGCAAAGCTTCCCCGAAGCAGTTCCTCCATGGCATTGCAGAAGGGAATCTGGTGATGATTCAGATAATTAGACACCATTACAAATTTTTGCATAGATTTCCACCATTTTTTTATAATTTTGCTCCGGATTGTGATTTTTCTCTGCATGTTTTCTTGCATTTATGCAATAGTCCTGTTCTTTTACAGGATCACTCCACATCTGAATACACGCGTTTGCAAGGGATTTGGAGTTTTTTTCCAGTGCTTCGTTTTTTGAATCACAGTCGTTATTTTTAATCATAAATCCCGGATAGAGGATTCCATCCTCTCCACCGGTAAAAATACTGGCGATTCCACCCACCTCGGCACTGACGCAGGGCATGCCTAAAAGCATCGCTTCCCCCAGGGAGTTCGGCGAATTCTCAATACTGGACGGGCATACGAAGAGATGGCTCTTTAAGTACTGTTCCTTCATCTGCTGAGCGGACAGTCTGCCGAGGAAATGGATCTTTTCCTCCAGATGTCCCTCTTTTAACAGCTTCCTGAGGTACCGTCCATAGGCGGAGATCTTAAGCTTCTCTTTCCATGTACCGTAAGCCGTCAGGCTGTTGCCTGCCACATAGACTTCCGTATCCGGAAATTGCTTAAGGATCCGCGGCATGGCTAAGAGCATATAGTGCAGGCCCTTAATCGGATAATCACCCTGACTTAAGAAGATGGAATGTGGAATGCACTGTTCTCTACTCCACTGTCCGGTGTAGAAATTGCTCCGGAGCGTCTCATTCATGGGATAATAGTTCACCCCGGGATGCCATTCTCCCGTATAATGTCTGTCCCATGCCGTTCTGCCGGTGACATTTCCGGCGAGGCGGATGGCTTCGATCTCCATCTCACCGCGGCGGGCGAATTTCTCCTGCTGGAGCTTCAAGGTATCCTTTTTCACCAGATCCCGGAAGGTCACGGAATTCACAACCGCTTCCGGCAGATCCGCAAAATAGCACTTTGCATACACTGCGCACAGTCCCTGTATTCCGACCAGTATCCGGTCTTTTCTCGGGAATGCTCTGCACATAGCCAAGGTGTGTGGATATTCCGTTCCGAAGCAATGCACCACATCCGGTGCGAAATCCTCACAGATCTCCCGCAGCTCCTGTTCCAGTGCAGGATCATACAGATCCGGGCGGGTCGTATCTTCCACAAAGTCATAGGCAGTAAAATACGTCTCCCCACATGGAATGCATATGCCCCGTGATCTGCTCCGATGTCCGCAAGCCTCTGTTCCATCATGATGCTCCCGGACATTCTTCCTGTCTGCAGCGTCTACTGTGTCGCTACCAGCAGCTTCCGCACTGTAAGGCAGTCTCTCCGCCACCGGGAACGCCACTGCCAGCTCGATGCCGTTGCTGTCGCCATGGCTTAACACCGCCGTTAACAGCCCCGACAGCCACCCCTCCTTGTTGGAGCTCTCTCTATGAAAATGCTCTGCCACCGCCGGCAGCATGATATTACACAGCCACAATACCTTCATACTAATCTCCATTCCGCAGACGATTCCTTTCGTCGGAGGAATTGCGAATCAAATTTCAAAAAACAGTTACCTTTTTAATTAAAAATCCAGTTCAGATACGGCAACAGCCGCACCTCCACATCATACATTCCCCGTAGCAGCAGGACAAAATACAGTAAAAATGCCGCCACACAGCCCGCCGTGCACAACAGGCGGAACCACTTTTTTTCAATCCGCTGTAAGGCTCCCGGAATCAGGAATACCTGCGCCGCGATCAGATAATAACCCACTCTGGACACTTCCGGAATAAAGGAACCGCAGCAATACACCACAAGTCCCATCAGATTCAGGTAAAAGTAATACCGGTATCTGCGGTCCTCGCGGATGCACTTCCGATAGCAGAACAGGCACAGCACCAGGGTGCCGACGCATTTCCCGATATTCGCCCAGGAGATCTGTCCGTTGTCGAACATGGAATTCTCATAATACGGATAGAAATAAAATATAATTCTGCGATAGATGTCCTGCCCGAAGATCAGGGATAAGATCAGCAGCACACCCACGCCGTAATGCCATTTTTTTAAGCTTGCCCGCGACAGCAGATCCGCAATGATGTATGCCGGAATGACTAACAGCACCGATTTATGGATCGTAGCACCAAGCAGCACCCATAGGATAAATTTGCCGTATTCGCCCCGCAGTACGTATTTCTGTGCATACATCGCCAGCGCCAGTGCAAAATAGTAGCGCACGGAATTCATACTGTTAAAATAGAACCCTTCCGTCAGCAGCAAAAATAACGACATGACATACCAGTCTGCCTGATCATGCAGGGCTTTCAGGAAGAAAAACACCGTGATCAACGCGAAAAAGCCAAAGATCGGAAGATAAGAGCCTTCCCCGAAGATCAGGTGGAAAAATTTCACCAGCGCTACGAATCCCTTTTCATAAGAGACATGTCTCCCCTGATCGATCAGTTGGAAATTCAGCCAGTAGACCCAGTAATCACCGCCTACTGCGATACGACAGGCGGATACCCCGGAAAGCAGCCCGAAGATGGCGATCTCCGCCACCAGGTTCCTCGTCTGCTGCCTGTCATAGCCCACACAGGCACCGGGCATGCGTCTGCCGGACAGATATCCCGCCGTATAGGCACTGTTACTCACAAAGCAGCCAAAGACAAACGTTACCGCCGTCAGTACGACATATACCAGTGCACTTTTCTCCATGTGGGGCTCCTTTCTTCCTGTCCGGATATTTTCTCAGGATATTTTTATCGGTGTCGCTCCCGATCCGATCGATCTATCTGCGCTTCGCCTCACGGACGCCTTCCCGCATCCAGCGTTTTGCCTGCTTCAGGGGCACATCGGCACATAGTGTGCTCTTATGTGCATATAGGAAACGCAGTGCCAGGATCCACTCCAGTCTGCCGTACAGATAATGATACAGCACGCCTCTATCGTGGAAGAACTTCTCATTATAGCCCCGAAACCAGCTGGATTCTCCCGCTTCTTCCCTGCCGATAGTCACCGGCGCGGTATAGACGCGATATCCTTTTTTTATGAATTCTGTCAAAAACAGGCTGTCCTCGCCGTTGCTGTATTTCGCACCGCCGCCGAACAGGAGGGAAAACGTGATCCCTGATTCCAGTAATCTGTCTCTTCGGATGGCAAAGCTTACCGCCCCGTAGCGTCCGCAATTATACCAGCGTACCCGTTTCCGCTCTGTAATGTGATATGTCCTGCGTTCTTCCTCCACGGTAATGTTGAAAATGATCATATCCGCTTCGGGATTCCTCTCAAATTCCGCCAGAATCGCTGCTTCGTAGCCATCCTCATATACGATATCCGCATCCGAAAAAAGGCAGATATCACCCTCTGCCCGCAGGATCGCCTCATTACGGCTTCTGCCGATCCCTCTGTCCGGAAAACTGAAAAACCGGATCCGGGGCTCTCCGTTCCCCGAAGATATCTGCATTTCTTCACTAGCCATTCGGTCGCACTGGTTGATGATCACCGCGTCCGACTGCAGGTTCATATGCTCCACTGTCTCCGGGAGTGTGGTATTCATCACAGATGCCAGAACTTCTACCTTCATTCCTGTGTTCCTCCCGGAAGAAAATAATATCTGCGGATCAGTTCTTCATCCGCATTCCACAGAAGTGCTCCGTCTATGGTGCAATCCTGTGCTGCCAGATATTCCAGGACTGCTTCGAGCTGTTTTCCCACATGGGGGCCTGCAGGTACCGCCAGGATCACCGCATCCGCCCCGCGCAGTGTCTCCGCGCTCTCCGGGCACAGCAGGGGACTTGGTACCGCGGTGAATTGCCACTCTCCGCTAGTCTTTACATCCTCCGCAGTCACTGCCGTACGCAGTTGTGAGATTACTTCCGCAGGATCCTCTCCCGGCAATATTCCACACACCATGGCAGTAAGTTTCACCTTTCCGGTGCTCTTGTACCCGGTGTCTTTATTCCCGATATCCTTACGCTCCGTGGCCTTCTGCAACAGATATTTCACATTTTCAGCAAATCCCGCACTGTGCACCGTGCCGAGATCCTTCAGTCCGTAACGTCTGCGCAGTGTCGCCGGCAGCCAGATGCTGTCGCAGGACAGTTCCCACAACAGGAAAATCACCACCGCGAAAAAAAGGGAAAGTATCGCCGCCAGTATTACGGCGCGGAGCGTCCGCACATCCGGTACTACCGCCTCTGCCAGGTTACCATGATCCATTACTTTGATCAGCCGTATCTCCGCTATGGTCTCTGCAAATTCATTGCACATGGTCTCTTCCACCGCTGCTGCCAGTGCCACGCTCTCCGCAGGCTCCTGCAGGGTGGCTTTCGTCACCGGAATACTGAAATCGGAAGGAAGTGTGGCGGAAAGTGCACTGGAGATGCTCTCTCTTCCCATCGCCAGGACCTCTGCTGCCTTCGTCTCTCCCCGGTCAGCTGCCTCCTGTAAATGTGTCTCCACACCGTCCAAAAACTCTCCGGTATGGATCAGACTGTTCCAGGTAGCCTCGTTGATATAGTAGGCTCCTGCTGCATTAGGGTTCTCAAAATATTCTACCTTATAAGTGGAAGAAGCCGCATACCCGGGATCGGGCTGCAGCAACACGTTTTTGACATAATAACCGCCGCCGAACAGTACCGTTCCCAGTACTGTCACCGCCAGTATTTTCCACAGATTACGGCATAAGCACAAGACCTCCAGCCGCAGATCAAAGGGTTCCTTACCATAGCTCGCTTCCATGGTGCCTCCTTTTTCCTTCTCAGTTGTCATCTTTTTCCGCACGGCCATCATACTCTGCCTTGAAGGCTGTTACCTGTTCGCTCTCCACGCCCTCCGTGCTGTCCGGCCAGAACAGTACCTTCAGGGTCAGAAGCATCAGCTTCAGATCCAGCCATACCGAATAATTCTCGATATATGTTAAATCCAGTTTTAATTTATCATAAGGAGAGGTGTTATATTTTCCATATACCTGGGCGAAGCCCGCCAGTCCTGCCTTTACCTTCATGCGGAATGCGAACTCCGGCATAACCTCGGTATACTGGGCAATGATCTCCGGCCGCTCCGGTCTCGGACCGATGAAGGACATATCTCCCCGCAGGATATTGATCAGCTGGGGCAGCTCGTCCAGTCTGCACTTGCGGATCACCTTACCTACCGGTGTGATACGATTGTCATTTTTCTGTGCCAGACGCGCCACGCCGTCTTTTTCCGCATCGGTACGCATACTGCGGAACTTCATGATATAGAATTCCCTCTGACCGATGGTACATCGTACCTGCTTGTACAATACGGGGCCTCCGTCGTACAGCTTGATCGCCAGGGCTGTCAGCAGCATGAACGGAGATGTCACCACCAGCAGGATCAGGGAACAGATCACATCGATGGATCTCTTAATGAACCTCTGCTCCATACTCAAGGAGTATTCCCTGGTCAGCAGGATCGGCGTATCAAATACGTGTAATTCCTCGGATCCTACTAAAATAACATCTGATATTTTAGGCATCACATAGACTCTGATGGAATGTGCGTAGCAGAATTTCAGGATCGTGTTGCGGTCCTTCTCATTAATATCCCAAATGACCACCGCGGTGATCTCACCGTTTTGGTAATCCTTTAAAATCTCACGGCACAGTTCCTGCGAACCCTTTTTGATATGCTCGCATTTTGTGATCTTATACTTATCCTTGCGGCTCTCGAACTTTTTACAGATATCCTCAATGGGACGGTCCCCGTGGATCAGCAGCAGCTCTCTGGGAGGGAATGCCGTCCGGTAGATCTTATTTGCAATATTGGCATAGATAATAACCGCTATGATCTGCAGGACTACCATCAACAGGAACATATCCGGCGGGAAAACGCTCCGCGCCATCATACACAATTCCGCATAGATCAGCATATCCGCCATCAGAGTGGCAAATACCTGGGAGAAGATGATCTCTGTATTTTTCAGATATCCCAGCCGCATACCGCCGTAAGTCACGGAGAAAAAGATCAGTATCACGCTGTAAATACCGTTCTCCAACAGGAAACCTCTGTACCAGATCTGCTGTAAGGGATCTACCAGCTGGAACTGGAAATGGAACTGCCACATATAAGCAAATAATGCGATCTCCAAAAGCAGGCAGATCGCTGACAATCCTATATTGATCAATCGCTTGAAGGATTCCCTTCTCCGCAATCTATTTACGTAATAATTGTTTGTATCCAAGACAAACTCCTCCAAATCTGTTTCCATACTTTGATGCTCATGCGGGCCAAGGCTCTTGCCCCGGCATCCTTCTATATTCTCCGCTGCACTGCCCGCACCGCCCAGAAGCAGAAATGCCACGCGCTGTTTATCACAGACATTCCCTCTGCCTTACGGTACAGATTCCATATTCTGCGCAGAGCTTCCAGTTTATTGGATGACAGGGATTTCCCCGCTCTCCGATATTTTACCAAATTTTCATCCAAACCACAAGCTACATAACCCTGCCGCAGTATTCTCCACCACAGAGCGGTATCTTCGCTTTTGATCTGCGGCATCTGCAGCTGCTCTTTTGACAGCTGTTCCATGTCAAACATCACGGTGCTGGTAAAGATCGTGGTATTTTTCAATGCTTCTTTATACGTAATGGTGGCAGGAACGCGAACCACTTTTCCGGTTCCCTTGCCGTTTTCGTCCGCGAACTCATACCCGGTGAACACGAAGGCAGCCTGTCTCTCTTTCAGAAAAGCAATCTCCTTCTCCAGCTTATCCGGCGCCCACAGGTCATCCGCATCCAGATAGGCCAGATATCTTCCCCTTGCCTCATTGACTCCCAGGTTCCGCGCTCTCGCCGCCCCCAGGTTCGTCGGGTGGGTCAGCAGTCTGATCCTGTCATCCCCGGTGCGCTGTATATACTCCTCGATCCGCTGTCTGCTCTGATCCGGACCGCAGTCTTCGATGAGCAGCAGCTCCCAGTCCGTATAGGTCTGGGCGCGCACACAGTCCATGGTCTCTTCAATATATTTTTCAGCCCGGTACACCGGCACCACAATACTGATCATATCCTGTTCCATGATAATACTAATGCCTTTCAGTGGCCTGCGTGCTTTCATCCGCAGGCTCATTATTCTTACAACTCTTAGTCTCCGTCACTCATCCGCTACGCCCGCTCACTTCTGCATCGTCAACAGATAGTATCCATTCAGAGGCTGTAGCTTACTCCCGGCAGTATTTTGCAGTTCCGAGAGTGTCTCCTTCCGCAGATTCCCCGGGAGCAGAACGATATCCACATTTTTCTCTGCCGCGTATTTCAGACAATCCGCGAAATCGATCGTCCGCGCACCGGTACTTTCATCCATACGCACATATTCCGTCTCTCCGGTGGCTTCCAGATGGCTCATCCACAGATACAGATCCTCCTGTCCGGTCGCATAGGTGTCATAGGAATAGCTTCCCAGAGAAGCATCCCAGATGCTCCTGCCGTACACCGGATAGATCTCCGCACTGTACGCTCTGGCGGCTGCCATGATCTCCTTCGTTGCCCACAGAGTAAAGCTTGCGTCTCCGCTCTCCGTCAGCCGGTATTCCGTAAGGTCTGACAGTGTCTCCCAGGGTGATGTTTCAGGATTCTGTTGTATCGTCATATCCATGACAGGGATCTGTGCGGTCTGCTCTTTCGTCCATTCCGATACCGGATTGCTGCTTAAGAACACGATTCCCAGCAAGATCACCGTTGCCATAAGATTCGTAAGAGTTCTTTTTTTCCATAATCCGCATAAAAATTCTGCAGCAGCCCATGCAATCAGCGCTGTCTGCGGCACCACTGCCCAGATCCATACATACGAATAAAATGCAGTCTGGTATTTCATCAGAAAAAGTGCGGTCAACGGGCAGATGCATGCAAATGCCGTCAGCCCGGAATACAGCCATAATGTCATGGTTGTCTTATTGCGATCCTTGCTGCCTGCTCCGGCATAAAGGGCATTCCGCCTGTGGATCGTATATCCGAGATACAGTATTGCCACCAGCAATAGTGCCGTGAATTTTCCGTGTTGCGTATAATCGGTCCAGCCGTTCAGGGCGGTTTTTAGTAGTGTCATCCTGCCGCCTCCTTTTTCCGTCTGCCGGGAAACAATGAAAGCAGCTTATGAAGCACGATCCAGCCAAGCATCACAAGCAGGCAGACTCCGGCACCGTACAGGGTCCACACCATACAGGCTTCCGCCAGCACACACAGGACCACGCCGAAGTACTTTCTCTCCATCAGGCAGGCGATCAGATACGGAAGCAATACCATTGCCCGGATCGTCACTCCGCGGAAGCCTCCGTAGAAAATATCAAAGCCGTCCATGCCGGGCATATACGCTCCTGCACAAAACAGTATTCCCACAATCAGCAGAAAGGTCTTCCTCTTCGTCCCATCTTCTCCGAAAATAACGGCTCCCAGCCTGCCGTAAGCCGCATATCCAAGCAATAATGTCACACAGGGGATCAGCCGGTATACTACATCCGCTGCGCCCATCCCCGTCCATCTGCAGACAGCCCCGTACAGGGTCGGAAGGCACAGTATTCGAAGCCTCAGCGGCATTGCTACGGTATAGGGAACTCCCGTCAGGGGATCCACGGTATAGATGGCATTCTCCTTAAGGAAGGTATTCACCGTCTCCAGTGTCATATCTCCGTCCAGCCATGCCCGTTCTCCCGTAAGGATCCGCA
>ERZ1034882.222-NODE-222-length-32857-cov-19.093775_pt1 | contig 32857 bp, 36 predicted proteins | sample MGYA00520606_ERZ1034882 | MGnify/ENA primary metagenome ERZ1034882 (study PRJEB33766, sample SAMN09781726) | gut metagenome | biome: gut microbiome | host: Homo sapiens | place: Madagascar | study: EMG produced TPA metagenomics assembly of the PRJNA485056 data...
CCGTTAAGACGATAAGGCGTTAAGACGATAAGTTCATATCAAAATATAACTATAAAAGGAAATTTAATGTATTACAAAGAATTAGAAGTTTGGAAAGAAGCTAGAAGGCTTGTAAAAGAAGTTTACAAGTTAACTTCAGAATTTCCAAAATCTGAACTTTTTGGGTTAACTTCTCAAATTAATAGAAGTGTGATTTCAATACCTTCTAATATTGCGGAAGGTTGTGCTAGATATTCGGATAAAGATACCAATAAATTTATTGACATAGCTTTGGGTTCAGCAGCAGAATTGGATACACAACTTATAATTGCACAAGATTTAGGCTTTGCAGTCTATGATAAAAATTTAATAAGTCTTGTTAATAAAGTAACAGCTTTGTTGCAAGGTTTGAAAAAATATATCAATACATCTGGTACGTAGCGAACTTAACGTCTTATCGTCTTATCGACTTTACGACAAATTATAATACTTACAATTAACGAAAGGACATAGAAACATGATTAAAATTGGAACAGCGTTATTTGAAGCTTGTGAAGAACTTGAAAGAGAAAGAGGAATTTCTAAGGAAGTTTTGATTGCATCATTATGTGATGCGATGGTTGCAGCTTACAAAAAGCACATGCACATTAAAGAAGCTGACAATATTGAAGCTATCTTAGATGAACAATCTGGAGAAATTGGTGTATTCAGTACAAAATTGGTTGTTGATGAAGTTGAAGATCCTGATACTCAAATAACTTTGGCTGATGCAAAAGATATAGTCGAAGATGTTGAAGTTGGCGACGAAATCAAGATAGAAGTTACTCCAGAACAATTTGGTCGTATCGCTGCTCAATCTGCAAAACAAGTTATTACTCAACGTATTAGAGAAGCTGAAAGAAATATGGTTTTGCAAGAATTTTTGGATAAAAAAGGCACTTTGACAACCGGTATTATTCAAAGAGTTGAAAACCGTAATGTTATTGTAAATATTGGTAAAACAGATGCGATTATGCCTCAAAAAGAACAAATTCCTGGTGAATATTATAAACCGGGTAACAGAATTAGAGTTTTTGTTCTTAACGTAAAAGAAACAACTAGATTACCGCAAGTAATCGTTTCTCATGCACATGCTGAAATTGTAAGAGAATTGTTTGAACTTGAAGTTCCTGAAATTGAAGATGGAATTGTTGAAATTAAATCAATCTCAAGAGAAGCTGGTTATAGAACTAAAATTGCCGTATGGTCAAATGATCCTGAAGTTGATTGTGTAGGTGCTTGCATCGGACCTAGAGGTTCAAGAATACAAACAATTGTTTCTGAATTGAAAAATGAAAAAATTGATATTGTAAGATATTCAGAAGATCCTGTAGAATATATTGTTAACGCTTTATCTCCAGCAAGGGTTGTTTCTGTAGATATTTTGGCAGATGATGAATATGCTCATGATGCAATGGTTGTTGTTCCTGATGATCAGTTGAGCCTTGCAATTGGTAGAGAAGGACAAAACGTAAGACTTGCTCACAAATTGACAGGTTGGAAGATAGATATTAAGAGCGTTTCTCAAATGGAAAGAGCTGAAGAACAAAATATTTCTAACTACGAAGAAACTCCTGAAGAAGTTGTTGATGATGCAGTTGAAGAAGTTGATGAACTTCAACAAGAAATTGAAGAAGAAATGAACCAACAAGCGTTGGATGAAGAAGATCTTCAAGAAGAAGCTGCTGAAACAGATGAAACAGAAGAGTAGTTTTGTAAATGTAACATACTTGAAAAAGAACCTCATTATAGGGGTTCTTTTTTTCTATAAAAGAACTTATCGCCCTATTGCCATATAGCCCTATCGCCTTATTGATTTATTGTCTTAACAACTCCTAGCCTTTTTGAGATATCTTGTTGACAAAAAAATTTGAGCAAATATTATATATGTATATGGCTTAAAATACCAAATTAGTATTGTAGTATAAACTAGAAAAAAGGAGATTAATCTCATGGCAAGAGAAAAGTACGAACGTACCAAACCGCACGTTAACATCGGTACAATTGGCCACGTTGACCACGGTAAAACAACATTAACTGCAGCTATTACTGCTGTATTGGCTGCTCAAGGACAAGCTGCATTGAAAAAATTTGATGAAATCGATGCTGCTCCAGAAGAAAAAGCAAGAGGTATTACTATCTCTACTGCTCACGTAGAATACGAAACAGCTAACAGACACTATGCACACGTTGACTGTCCGGGCCACGCTGACTATGTTAAAAACATGATCACTGGTGCTGCTCAAATGGATGGAGCTATCTTAGTAGTTGCTGCTACTGATGGTGCTATGCCTCAGACTCGTGAACACATTTTGCTTGCTCGTCAGGTTGGTGTTCCTAACCTAGTTGTATTCTTAAACAAATGTGATATGGTTGATGACCCTGAATTGTTAGAATTAGTTGAAATGGAAGTTAGAGAATTGTTAACTTCTTATGAATTTGACGGTGACAACATTCCATTCATTCACGGTTCTGCATTGAAAGCATTGGAAGCTGCTCAAGCTAACCCTTCAATCGGTCGTGGCGAAGACAAATGGGTTGATAAAATTTGGGAATTAATGGATGCTATTGATACATACTTCCCAACTCCAGAACGTGATTTAGACAAACCATTCTTGATGCCAGTTGAAGACGTATTCTCTATCACAGGTCGTGGTACAGTTGCTACTGGTAGAGTAGAACGTGGTATTGTTAAAGTTGGTGACGAAGTTGAATTAGTTGGTTTAGGCGAAACTAAGAAAACTACAGTTACAGGTGTTGAAATGTTTAGAAAATCTCTTGATCAAGGTCAAGCTGGTGATAACATCGGTGCTTTGTTAAGAGGTGTTGATAAAACTGATATTCAACGTGGTCAAGTATTGGCTAAACCTGGTACAATTCACCCACATACAAAATTCACTGCAAACGTTTACGTATTGACTAAAGAAGAAGGTGGACGTCATACTCCATTCTTCCCTGGTTACAGACCTCAGTTCTACATCAGAACAACTGACGTAACTGGTTCTATCAAATTTGATGGTCAAATGGTAATGCCTGGTGATAACGTTGTAATGGAAGTTGAACTTATCGCTCCTGTTGCAATCGAAGAAGGTATGAGATTTGCAATCCGTGAAGGTGGCCACACAGTTGGTGCTGGTGTTGTTGACAAAATTATTGAGTAATCATAGTTTAAAACAACATTAAAAAACTTAAAAACGAGCTTGGAAACAAGCTCGTTTTTTTAGTGTTTAAGATTAATGAATGCAAAGTCTGTATCAAAAGCGGGTGCTTTAAGTGAAAAGTGAGAAGTGAAACGTGAAAAGACCATATCGGTATGAATAAGTGAATGGTGAGTGGTGAATAGTGAGTTGACCATATTGGAAAAGATATTTTCTTTCATGTCTCCAACACTTCTAATCTTTCCCCTCGCCACTTGGGGAGAGGGTGCCTGAAAGGCAGGAGAGGGGTTCAAACCACAAGATACTGAAATAAGTTCAGCATGACTATAATCTGGCATTGCGCACTTGTTGCGCAATCTAGCAATTTGTTGTGCCGTCTTTTTCTCCCTCCCTAATGAGGGAGGTTAGGTGGGTGCTATCCTGTAGGGAAATGTTACAAGCTTTCACCCATCTGCCTTTCAGGTATCTTCCTTATAACAAATAGGGAAGAATTTGGGCAACCACTTGAAAAACAATAAAAAATTTGTTAAAATAGAGATGTTGACATAGAACAGAGAGGAATTTTTATGAAAAAGAATTTATTTAAGCTCGTCGGGGGGGGGGCAATGGTCTAAAACCCTCTCATAATCATAGTTTATGGCAAGTTGAGGTGTTTAATAATCTCGCCCTTTGGGGAGAGAAGAAATTTGTTAGTGAGCTAAAGCGAACTTATAAACTAAAACGACCAGGTGCTACGCACGTACCCCTCTGTGACGGTGCTGGTTCATACTTCAGTCATTGGTGTGGAGCCTTCACTCTCGCTGAAGTTCTTATAACACTCGGTATTATCGGAGTTGTTGCAGCTTTAACTATGCCGACATTGATTGCTCAGCATAGAAAAAAGGCTTTGCAGACTGCGCTTTTAAAAACTTATTCTGAATTGCAACAAGCTAATTTAAGATTATTGGCTGATGATGAACATTTATATGAGATAGATAGTGTTAATGAACGTCGAGATTTGTTGATGAAGGAGTTTAAGGGATATTCATTGGTTGTTGGCGATAGTAGTTGGCAAACAATTGCGATTAATCTGCATAAGTTGTATAATGGAGATTTAAAAGGTCATAATGGTGAAACAGAAAATATTCATCCTGTTTGTGATAATGGTGGAATTTCGACTGATAATATTGGAAGATTATGGCTTTTTAATGACTCTGATAAACAAATTTGCGTTGATGTGAATGGAGTAAAAGGTCCTAACCGTTATGGGTATGATTATTTTGTGTTTTATCCAACTAAGGATGATAAAATTGTCCCGCATTATAGTGATAAAAATTCAGAATGGTTTATTGACGATGGTTCTTTAACAAATTATTCAGACTATACTTTTTATGCCGTTACTGATCAACATCCGACAGAAAAAGGAAAAACATATTGGGGGGATTATATAAAGTTTTAATTATATACTACAAGGTCTGCTAAATATTTAGCAGACCGTTTAAATTTTTCCCCTATAAATTTTTTACCATTTCCCAAAAATATGAACCTTGACCTCAATTCTGCTCCGTTACAGAACTTGTCTTTTATTTTGCAGCTTGCAATGTTTGAAATTTATTTGTTTCTTTTGTTTTTTGCAAGTATTTAACAAGAGATTTAGCAACTAATTCTGAACGTTTTTTATTTTCTCTGTCCAAAATGTCGAAGTATTCGTCTAATGATGACATAATATATTCTGTATTTTCCATTTTTTATTTCCCCTTTTAACCTATTATAACCAAATTTTGCAGATTGTCCAATTTATTACTTAACTTAACTTTTAGCTTAACAGTGCTTCTAAGATTTCTGCATTTTTTGAAGCTCTTTGAGAATTTCTAACTTGGTTTCTGTACATATATGTTCTTAGAGCTTCTCTGATTAATTCTGATCTTGTACGATTTTCGTTTCCTGCAACTTTATCAATTTCATCTAAAAATCTTTCCGGCATTGATATTAATACTCTGGCCATATTGTTCTCCTTTTTAATTCCCTTTGTCATTCCCCTTGTATTTATATAAAGGAATTTTGTAATTAAAAATTGCGTAAAGTGTATATATTTTTTATAAATTTTGTAATAAAAGTTAATATAAAGTGCCTAAACCCTTCGTACATAATAGTTTTTATCTTTCTTAAGTTCAGTCTTTATGTAGTCAAAGTCGTTGTGATTTTGTATTTTTGATAGGATTTTTGCAGTTTTTTCTCTGATTGTATAATCTTCTATATCTTTAGTTTCTGTTAATATATTTAAAAGCTCTTCATTTGGAATAAATGTGACAAATTCGGAAATTGTTTCTAAATACCAGTAGAGTTTGAAAACCTCTTTGTTTATTTTGTATTTCCCTTCTTGGATATCAAAAGCCTTGATTGGTGGTATTATTTTAAGAGTTTTGTCGGTTAACTTTTTGCAAAATTCTGTTGTAAAAGTTGGGTAATGTTTTAAATTTCTGATTGCTTCTATTGTGTTTCTGCAAATATTTCCATTTATATCAATGATTGCATCAAGAAATTTGTCTACAAAATTTGTATAAAATTCCGGATTTTGTGGTAAAAAATCTTTTAATCTGAATGACACAGCTTCTCTGATTTTACCATCGCAACCGGTTAAGTTTGACATAAAAACAGTAGCATCATTTTGGGTTGAGATAGTGTCTAATTTTATTGTTGCAGCTTGCTTTTCGGCAACAGAACCTGTCTTTAAAAATTCTATGAGTTGCTCATGTGAATATGTATTCTCGTAGATATTTAAAGCGGTATTAAAATCCTGTTTGTGTTTTTCTGTCAAAATTTCGTTCAAATTTTACTTTTAACCTCGTTATATCAATAATATAACATAAAATACAATGTTTTTTGAGCCAAATATAGTTTTAATGAATGATATGTATTACAAAGTTATGTGTATAATGGATTTTAGGAGAAAATTATGAAAGAAATAATCGCATTTTTTAAAGAAATATTTATGATAAGTGATGAAAATTCTAAAGTAAAAATTGGTTTGTCGCAATTCAAAGAAGAAAAAGAAATTGTAAAACCGGTTAAGAAAATCAAAAAATTTGAAAAAGAAGTTAAAATATCTGATTTGATGCGTAGAAGTGCATAGTTTAGAGAAAAATCTGATTTTTATTATATACTTAGTTTATGGATAGTAAGAGTGATTTACGTAAAAAAGCTAAGTGTATAAGAAAAAGTCTTTCAATTGCAGAGAAAAGTACAATTGCAATAAAAAAAATCAGGGAAAATACGCTTTATATACCAGCAAAAAATGTTTTGATTTATTATCCGTTGCGCTATGAATTAAATTTGTTAGCGTTGTTGGATGATGAAAAAAACTTCTATTTGCCGAGAGTTTGTGGTGAAAATTTGCAAATTTGTCCGTTCAAAAAAGGTGACAAACTTGTTGCATCTTCATTTAATATTTGCGAACCTTGCTCAAATTCTATAAATCCTCGTAATCTTGATTTAGTTGTAGTTCCTGCATTAATGGCAGACAAATTCGGCTTTCGTTTGGGGTATGGTGGAGGCTTTTATGATAGGTTTTTAGTTAAAAACAATACTGTTAAAACCATTTTACCAATAGCGAAAGAATTAATTGTTGAAGAATTGCCACATGAAGAGTTTGATATAAAAATAGATGAAATAATTCCTGTTTAAACATGAAAAAAGAGTTCGCAGTTAAGCGAACCCTTTACAGGTTAGTTAAGGATAGGATTTATAGGTAAAATTTCCTAAGCTACGTAATTAGGTTTCCATTGCTCTACGGCTTTGTCTTCACCTTGTTTACATGCTTCAAGTTCTTGATCTAACAATTTTAATTGAGTTTCAAGTTTTGCTTTTTCGGCTTGAATTTGTTTTTCTTGTTCATTAAGAAGTTTTGATTCTTGTTTGCCGATTTGTTCTCGTTGTTGATCATAAAGATTTTTAAAGATCCATTGTTGATACATAGCCTGCATATTTGGATCTTGCATTTGTGACATTTGCATTGCAATTTGTGGTTGCATCATTTGCATTTGCTGTTGCGCTCCGAATAACGCTGTATTGTGCGCATACTGCATGTACATCAATTGTCTACCAAACATTGAACCAGGAGTGTTCATCATATCGCTCATTGAAACAGAACCATCTCCAATATTTGCTGCATATTGTTGCAAATCTGAGAGTTTTCTGGTCAAGTTCATTAAACGATAGTTTAAATCACTTTTCCTTTGCATAATGTCCAATTTTCGGTATGCGAAAATTAATAGTGACATTTTACTTTCCTACCTTTTCTAACTTTAATAACTAACCTTTTTTTTAACCTACATTTATATAAAAACATGCAACTCCTTAGAATTGCATGTTTTTACAGGTTTTGTTAAGTTATGTTACAAAGGCTATTTTTTATCTCTTGTAACAACTTTATCAATAAGTCCGTATTCAAGAGCTTCTTGAGCAGTTAAGAAGTGGTCACGTTCGCAATCTTCTTTAACCTTTTCAATAGGCTGACCGGAATTTTCTGCAATAATTCCAATTAACATATCTTTCATACGAAGAATTTCTTTTGCTTCTATTTCGATATCAGTGGCTTGACCTTTAGCACCGCCAAGAGGTTGGTGAATCATTACTCTTGAGTTCGGTAGAGCCAATCTTTTTCCTTTTGCACCAGAGCAAAGTAGGAATGCGCCCATTGATGCTGCATCGCCTAAACAAATTGTAGATACATCAGATTTGATTAATTGCATTGTATCGTAAATTGCCATCCCAGCAGTAATTACACCACCAGGACTATTGATGTAAAGCATGATATCTTTTTCAGAGTTTTCGCTATCAAGTAGTAATAACTGCGCAACAACAGAGTTTGCAACTTCGTCGTCAATTTCAGTTCCTAAAAATATAATTCTTTCTCTCAAAAGTCTTGAGAAGATGTCAAAAGAGCGTTCTCCACGAGAAGAAGCTTCAATAACTGTAGGGACATAGCCCATTATTTTCATATAAGTTTGTTGATCCATTCTTTCTCTCCTATATAATGAATACATTATATAATAAACATGTAAAAAAGTGTAATGGGCTAAAAATATGATTTTCGTGTTATAATCGACTTATGGATAAGAAAATTCCCGATAAGGTTATTAATAGACTGACACTGTATCATTGTATTCTTTCTGATTTTATCAATAATAAAGAAGATGTTATTTCGAGCAAACAGATTGCTCAACTCCTTAATACGGATGATTCTCAGGTGCGCAAAGATATAAATTATCTTGATAATTCTGGTAAAAGTAGAGTTGGTTATGGCGTAAAAGAGTTGAAGCTCGCTATTGAAAAGACTTTAGGGTTTAAAAAAACTAAAAAAGCTTTTATTATCGGAGCAGGAAATTTAGGCACTGCAATTGCTAATTACGGGAATTTCTCAGACTATGGTTTGAATATTTTGTCATTGTTTGATAACGACCCTAAAAAAATTGGTAAAGTTGTGAATGGAATGAAAATTGAAGATATTGTAAAACTTCCTGAAATTGCGAAACAAGATGAGGTTGATATCGCAATTCTTACCGTTCCTCGACAATTTGCTCAAACTACTGCTGATTTTTTGGTTAATTCTAATATTAAATATATTTGGAATTTTGCTCCGGTTGTTTTGTCAGTTCCAAATGATGTGCAGATTTGGAACGAAAATCTAATGGGTAATTTTCTACAATTTACTTACAGTATCTAGCTTGTTAATTTGGTACAAATATCTTAAACCTTCAAGGGTTAAAGTTGGATTGATAAAATCAAATTGCCTTTTTAAATAATTTGCAATTAATCCTGAATAACCTCCTGTTGCAACGATAACCGCTTTTTTGCCTAATTCTTTTTCACATTGTTCAACCAAACCATCAATCATCGCAGCAGATCCTCTCAAAACTCCTGACAAAATTGCATCGTTTGTGTTATGACCAATTGCAGAATTTGAAGGTGAAACTTCTATTCTTGGTAATTTTGATGTAAATTTGTTCAATGCTTTGAGTTGCAAAGCCACTCCTGGAGCTATAATTCCGCCTATAAATTCTCCTTTTGCGTTCACAATATCAAAAGTTGTTGCAGTCCCGAAATCAACTACGATTACGGGGTGATTATATAAAACATAAGCTCCGGCTGCGTTTGCAATTCTATCTGCCCCAGCTTCTTTGGGAGTAGTTAAACAAATTTTTACACCTGTATTGATTTTTGTTGTCAAAATAATAGAGCTTAGTTTAAAAACGTTGTCAACTGCTGTTTTGAATTTTTTTGTAAGTTCTTCTACAACAGATGATATAATACATCCGTCAATTTTAAATTCTTTAAACAGTGACTTCAAAAGCACTTCATATTCTTCTAAAGATAAATCTTTGTCTGATGCTAATCTATATTTTTCTACAAGAGCATCGTTGTCGAACAATCCCAGTGTAATGCTTGTGTTCCCGATATCTGCGGTCAATAACATAATAAACTAATCCTCTTTATAAGAATTAGTTTATTACAAATATAAGCTTTTTGCAAAAATTTATGAATAAGATGTTTGAGTATGGATGGAAACATCACTATATCCCGGAACATTTCCACTTTTAGTAAAATCATCAAGTGTCGCAACAAAAGCACCTTTTGCTGTGTTATGGCTTTTTTCTGCCGGATTTGTAAACATAAATTTTTTAATTCTTGAAAAGAGGTCATCTTGCGATCCGATTGCACCAATTTTGTCAGCCATAATATATCTCCTTAGAATTTTATACTATCTCTTATATATATACTAAGGATATAATTTCCACAAAATTGCTTATTTTTATCAAACTTGTTACAAAAGTTAATATTCTTATAAAAAGTAAGTATTGAAAAGTGAAAGGTGAAAGGAGAGAAGTCCATTTAGTTCGTTCTGCTCAAAAACAACTTTGATGTGGTAGCACCTGCAATGGGCTATTCGCCAATTCACTTTCCTAGTATTTTCTTCTCTAACATCACGGCTGTCTTAGTTTTGGCTAAACCACCTTGAGAACTCTCTTTCAAAAGAGGGGACATCAATTGACCAGTCTGTTCCATTGCATCAACAATTTCATCAATCGGTATTACGGATGTAATGTCTGCCATTGCTAAATCTGAAGCGGTTACTGCGTGAATTGCTAAGAAAGGATTTCGTTTAACGCAAGGAATTTCAACCAATCCACAAACAGGATCGCAAGTTAGTCCTAAAATGTTTTTTAGAGCAAGCGCAACTGAATTAATAATTTGGGAAACATTTCCACCTCGCATTTGAGTTAATGCTGCTGCAGCCATAGCTGATGCAACTCCACACTCTGCCTGACATCCGCCAACTGCACCTGCAAGAGCCATTTTGTTGGAAACTAATCTTCCGACTTCTCCAGCCGTAATTAGAGCATTTATCTGCTCACCTTCTTTTATATTGTTATCTTCTGCGTACGCAACCAAAACTGCCGGAACAATTCCACAGGAACCTGCAGTTGGACAAGCTACGATTGTTCCCATACGCAAATTTTGTTCACTAGTTGCAAGTGCGTATGTCATCATTTTGTAAGCGGTTTCACCTAACAATGAACCGGCTTTCGATTTTTGTAATTTATAGCAATCATCTCCACTCAAGCCACTTGGAGATTTTTCTGTTGAATTTAAACCAACTTTTATGGCATCTTTCATTGCATCAAGACTTTTTTTAGCTTGCATTCTTACTTTGTATTCAGAATTTTCTCCTTGAGAAGCCTCGTAATCTAATGCCGTTTCGTGGATTGTTTGGTTTTCTGCGTTACAAGCTTCATAGAGTTGTTTAAATGTTGTAATATTATAGTTCATATCAAATTAACTTTCCAGTTTTTCTATATATCTGACCATATACATATCTTTTAATTCGCTTACGGCTTTGGTACAATGTTTTGACAATTCACCGTCAATACAAATACACATTGAGGCATCTTTACCTTTTCCGCTTCTATCACAGTGTAGTGAGGCAATATTTACATTATCTTCTTGAATAAGCTTGGTAACTGTTGAAATTACGCCAGGCATGTCCTCATAAACAAGTAAAAGAGTGTTGTATTTCCCATTTAATTTAACAGAAAAATTGTTGATGTTTGTGATTTCGATTTCTCCTGCTCCAATGGAATTTCCAGAAATGAACAGATTTAAATCGCCTTCGAATATAAAATCAACGGCGTTTGGATGTCTATTGAAATCCTGCAAAAATTCAAAAGAATAATCGATTTCTTTAGCCTCTACGGTATCAAAAACAGTTTTAATTCTTTCATCTGCAACAGAAAACCCTAAAATTCCAGCAAGTAACCCTTTGTCAGTTCCGTGACCTTTTCCTGTTAAAGCATATGAATTGTATAGCTTAAAGGTTACTTTTTGAGGTTTTGCTTTATAGATGTTTCTGGCAAGAAGTCCTAACCTGACAGCTCCTGCGGTGTGCGAACTTGAAGGCCCTGCCATTATTGGTGAAATAATGTCTATAATTGAAGATTGGTGCATGTACTCTCCTCTTTTAACAAGATTATATCATCTCATTAACTAATGTAAATAATTTGTAAATTTATGACAATAAATTTCAATTTTGTGTTTTTATATATATGTTGTGTAGGGAATAAAATTTTAGTGTAGTAAAGGAGTAAAATGTTTAGTCCTGAATTTATGAAGTATTTGATTAATTACCAAAAATCTGAGTTTACCCCTCAAGATACAAAAAAAGAAATTCGTTTTAAGAACAGAAAATCAGGTAAACTTGCTGAAATCTATGCGGTAATTACGAAGTAGGTTGATGGATTTGAATTATAACGGTAAATAAATTACTCCTTCCCTTATGAGTGAAGGTTGTAACGTATGCTTTCTTTTTGATAAATAATTCAAATGAATTACAAAAAGAGTTTATTAAGCAAAAAAAACGCTATTTCTTTTGGAAATAGCGTTGGAATTCTTTTGAATAATTCCTCGTAATAGTGTGAAGTGTAGTGTGCAATAAAACGTTTTTTTGATTCCTCGTTTTATGCTTTTCCTCGTGTCATGTATATAAACAATTTTTAGTATATATAATTGCCATACATGTTTAATATTAAGTATATTTTGTTACAAAAGTTAATAAATTTGAGAGTGGAGTATAGTTGTTTAATAATTTAGGGGATTTTACAATGTGGTTTTTTATTATACTATATTGTTAAGAGATATTTGAGGAGATTTTGATGAAGATATTGGTATCTAATGATGATGGGATTGCAGCTAACGGAATTAGATGTTTGACTGAAACTTTGGCACTGGAACATGAAGTTTATGTTATTGCTCCGGATAGGGAACGCAGTGCTGCTGGGCATTCTTTAACTTTGCATACTCCATTGAGGGTTGAGGAGGTTGAAGCTTATCATGGGGTAAAAAGAGCCTGGGTAACAACCGGAACTCCGGGTGATTGTGTAAAAATCGGGATTAATGCAATTTTGAGCAAAGATGAGCAACCTGACGTTATTATTTCCGGAATTAATCATGGCCCAAATTTAGGGGCTGATATTTTGTATTCCGGTACGGTCAGTTGTGCTATGGAAGGCGCAATGTTGGGAGTCCCAAGTATTGCTATTTCTCTTGCATCAATGCGTTATGAGTACGAAAATTTTAAATATGCTGCAAAGTTTGCAAATCTGTTGTTGCCAAAATTGAAAGAATTTACATTTCCTAAAAAGAGCCTATTGAATGTAAATATTCCGGCACTTGATGAGGAAGATATTGCAGGTGTTGCGATTACGGAATTGGGTCGCAGAATGTTTACTGACAATTACGAAAAACGTGTTGACCCGAGAGGAAAAGTTTATTATTGGATGGCAGGAGAAATGATAAATGAACCTGTTGGCTCAAATACAGACATTGCTGCAGTAAGAAATAACAAAATCTCAATAACACCTGTTACTTATGAAATGACTAAAGAAGACGTTATGTCTAATCTTGAAGGTATTTTATGTAAAGGTGATGCTTGCAACTGGTTTGCATAATGATTAAAATGATTTAATTGCAAAATAAATTAAGACAATAGGAATTCCAATCAATAGCAGAATGCTAAGTATAAATAGAAAACCATAAAATATTACAGGTATAAAAGGAAGTAACAAATCTAGCCAAAAAAATCTTGTTAATTTGTCCCACCTTTTAATATCTTTATCAAACTCAATACTTTCTTCAACATCTTTAATAGCAGAATTAATACTTTCAACAAGATGAGCATCACTTGTATTTTCTAATGCAAATTTTAGGTCTTTTAATGCTCCATCTTTATCATTATTTTGCCTTTTAAAACTAGCTAGGTTAATAATATATTTTAAATCTCTTTTACTTGCTTCTTTATAGCATTTTAGCACCTTAGATTTATTTTCTAATATTTCATAGCACAAAGCCATATAATAAAAAAGTTCAGCCTTATCAACATATAAAGGATTTCTTAATGCCTTTTTTATAGCTGGCAAAAATTTTTTTATATCATTTTTTATTCTTTTTTTAGTTGCATTTATCTCTTTTTTATTGGCATTTGGCTCTGTCAGTTGAATATCGCATTCACAAATAATTCCAAAATATTCCGTTATTAATACAAGATTTAAGTGCTCTTCATTATGCATAAACTACTCCATAATTATTCTTGCAGGATAATTATTTCGAAGGAGTTCATTTGCAATGCTTTGTGCTTTTTCTCTTGTTGCGTATGAGCCAACTTGAATAGTATATGCGCCACCAATATTTCTAACGTATGGGGATATATTCAATCCTGATTCCGCAATAATTCCTTTTGCAACTTCTGCTTGTTCTCTTGTTGAGTAATAACCTACAACAACTTTGGCTGCATTTGTTGCTTGAGTTGTAACCGGTTTTGGCGTAGGATTAGTTGTTGTAACAGGTTTAGAATTAATTGTTTTGGCTGGAAGTGTCATAGCCTCTTGAGTTGTATTATCTGTCGCTTCAGCCTTTTTATGGTCTGGTAAAACAACCTTCTCGTCTAGTTCTGTTGCAAATGTATTATCTTGAGTTTTTTGACCTTCATCTTCTTGTTGCAATAATTTTAATCTGTCATCAACCGATGTTTTGTCAGCAACATCTTCTGTGGCAGTTTGGTTTTCATCCTCTCCAATAGAAACATCAATTTCAGGAGAAAGTTGTTTTGCAATTCCTAAGAAAAGCAAAAGCAGAATGAAAAATGCAGATACGAAGATAATTATACCTTCATTCGGCTTTTTAGTAACTTTTTTTTGATATTCTTTATAACTGATATGAGAAGGGCGTTTTAAATCTTCTTCCATTATACACCTCTAACTTTTGTTGATGCCATTATTATATCATTAATTTCTTCAGAATAATTCGTTAAAATTTCCTGAGCAAGTTCTTTTATGTCGGTTATACCAAGCTCACTAGTTAATCCGCTTGCTTTAACCGGTGCATTCGTAGAATCAATATTTATGCCGGTATGGATAAGTATTGAATTTATTGATTTTGTAGCGATAGAAACAGTTAATTTTTTACCTTCATAGAACAAATCGTCGCCATTTCTCGTAATTTTAAAACCTCTTTTTTCAAGAGCTTCTTTGATTATACAGATAAGTAGTCTTTGTCTAAAAACACCTTCAACCAAGCCTACATTGAACTGTTCGGATATAAAGCTCAACATTGATTTACTATAAATAGGTTCGTTGTTGATAACATCTTCAATATCAACCATTTCGGTTAATTTAACTTCACATTCTCCAATAAACGCAACAGTCGCATCTCCTTGAATTTTAAAGTTTTTATAAATCCAGTGTGGAGAAAGTTGCCAACCTTCATATTTAATTTCTTGTTCTAATAATTGTGTTTTCAAAACAATTCCTTTATGTAATGGGTGTCATTATTTGCAATTAGGGCATTTTTTAAACGAGTACATGATTCGCATTTGCCACAATGCTTTTCCCCGTTTGCATAACAACTTCTGACATATTCAAGTGGAATGTTATGCTCTAGTGCCAGTTTTACTATATCATTCTTGTTTGAATTTATCAAGGGGGCAACAACTTTTGGGTGCTTTTGCGTTGAATATTCAAATTCTGCATTGATTTTGTCGATAAAATCTTGTGTGTTGTCAGGAAAAGTTTGTCCTTCTTCCTTGTTTGCGCCAATTAAGATATAGTCAAAATCATTTCCGTCAGCAAAACTTCCTGCAATATTCAGAAACAAACCGTTTCTGTTTGGAACCCAAACATTTTTGGCAGATTGTTCAGGATTCTCAATTCCTTGAGGTAACTCATTATCACTTACCAGGGCAGTGTGTGTGACTTCTTTTAACCAATCCAGTTTGATAACTTTATGATTAATTTTATAATAATTACATATATTTTTTGATGTTGAAATTTCTTGCTTGGCGGCTTTTTGTCCGTAGTCAAAAGTCAAGGCAAGTGAAATTCCATATTTTTTTATTCCTAAACCAAGACTTACTAAAGAATCTAGCCCGCCAGATAATAGGATAATTCCTTTACTCATTTTCATCCTCATATTCTGAAATCATTGAAACTGCCTCCATTTTCAAATTGTCTGAAAAATTTTGTCCGTTTGCAACTTCATCTAAAATTTCTCTCCCGACAAGGTTGTAAAGTGCAATTAGAGCGTTTTTCTTAACTTCTTCATTTTCATCTTCCATCAAACATGTTCTGATAGTTTCGACGGCTTGTGGGTTGTCGCTATCCATTATTGCCTCAATTGCGTTAATTCTTATTTGTGGAGATTCATCGACAAGAGAATTTTTTAAAGCATTGAAAACTCTTTCGTTATCGTCAAGTCGAAGTTTCCCTAATGCTTCAATAATTCGTTCTTTCAAAAAAGTGAATTTATTCCAAATTCCTTTTTGAGCTTCTAAAATACTTACAAGCGGATCTACTGCACGTAAATCTCCTAACATTCCAAGAGCTGAGGCAGCAGTTTCCCTCAAATAAACAGACTTTTCATCCTCGTCTTTTACAACTTCGATTAATGGTGCAACCGCATATCTATCTCCAATTCTTCCTAATGCATCGGCACAGGCAAGACGAACTTTGTAATTTTCATCTTTGTTATTTAAACAATATAAAAGAGGAGTTACTGCTGACGTGTCTTTCAGATTAGCAATAGCTTTGGCACACATTGCTCTAACGTTTATGTATAAGTCTTTTTCTTCAGTGTTGATATTTTTCATTAAAAGAATATCCAAAAGAACTTCAAGAGATGATTTGTTTCTAAATCTGTCTTCACATTGGATTAGAGTCATTAATATATCAGGATTTTTAGATATTGATAATAAATAATTGTAGATTTTGACAAGGTTTTCTGGTTCGTAAACTTCATCAAGTGCTTGAATATTGAAAATAACAGTTTGAGTGTCAGAAGCATTTGGCACTCCGCATTCCTTTGCTATTAGTTCTAAATTAAGTTCTTTTCCCACTCTTTCACCTTATCTACTGCGAAATATACAATAAAATCACTTTTTTTTCAAGTAATCAAACTTAAAAATACTACAAATGTCGTAACAAATTCTTCTCTTATTAAAAAGGAGCAACTAAAGGTTGCTCCTTTTATTATTTTATTTATCTGTTTAAGCTTTTTTAGTATCTTCTGCTTTTGCTTGTTTGTGAGAAAGGTATTTTTCACATATCCAGTTAGCAGGTTTTGTTACTACTACCGGAACGAAGAACCTGTAAATAAAACCGAATACAAGCATTGATCTCAATAAGCCCATACCTTTTACTTTGGTATTCAAATCTTCAGACAATGCAGGCATCAATTTGCTTTCTTCGCCTACCAGTTTATTAATATATTTGTCAAGTTTTAGGCGACTAACTGATTTTACGGTGTCGTCTGCATCGTCTATTGCACCAGTAACGGCATGTTCAAGATATTCAGTATAGCCAGCATAGCCTTTTTCTCCTTTTTTGGGCATTTTTAATGTATCTTTAACTTGTTCAGCAACTTCGTTAACATCAGCTTTAGGGTTTTGTTTTAATTTTTTATTGATTTCATCAATACCCTTATTAATATTTTTAAAGTTTTCGCTAAAGTTTTCAAGTTCTACTTGGTTGCCAACAAATTTGGCTGTTACGTTTTCCCACCAATTTTTAAGATACTTATCTAGAGTATAGGCTCCTATGGTTGACAATACAAAAGTCAAACCTTGGTTTACAGCAAGGGTTTTCTTTCTATCTTTATCTAATTTATCATTAGTCAATGTTTTTTCCATATACAAACCGCTTGTTACTAATGAACCAGCTGTTAAACAGTGTTGATACAAATTACTACTATCTTTCAACTTGTTTGCTACATAATTCATTGGTTTACTATCTACAAGTTTCCCTGTAAAGTGCTTAGCGATAAAGTCAGTACATTTATCATAAAATCTATTTAGCGGACTAAATATATTAGACTTTCCTTCCGCAGTTTCCACTGCAGCTTTGGCTGCATCACTCAAGGTATTTGCGGCATTTGCAGTAAAGCTTTGCGGTCTTGTATTCATTTTGTTAAATCTGTTTTGTTGATTATATGTATTGAAGGTGTTTAGTGTTACGTTCATTATTTAACACCCCCTTTTACTTCTTGGAAAACTGGTTTGTTGATAAAATCCATTGCTGCTGGGTTAGTCATGTTATTTGTTTCCTTCTGAGGTTCTGGTTTCTTTTTCTTTTCTACGCCGAACACGTATTTCAAAATAGGTGGAATTAATGCGATAGTGAGCGTTGCTCTCGGAATAGCTATAATCAATTCCGGTACATTCTTTGCTAGTGTCTCAAGTGAAGATCTAAGATTTTTTATACCCTTCCAAGTTGCCCTTACCGCTTCATTTTTTATTTTTTTTGTAATTGGATCTCTGGCAGTTGCAGCTTCTGTTAAAGCTGCTTCCTTATCAGATAATTCTAATAATTTTTTGCTTAAAATGATTGGGTTACCACCTTTATCCTTTACGATATTTTTGTCTTTGTCTTTTAGGTAGCCGTCACCATTAATCACTTTTTCAACTGCTCCATCCAAAGGACTTGTTACAATTACAGAAACAATAAATCCTAAAATCGCAGATGCCATTGAGTGACCTGATGCGTAAATTTTGTCCTCTTTATCTTTTTTACCCGGAAGTGCCATAATTGTAGTTGGTCTCAGGACACCTGCAAGACCTAATGCAATTAATGCACTTGTTCCGATATTATGTTTTTTTGCATTCCAAGCAAGTTTATTAAACCAGCCACTGGTAAGTATTCCACTTTTTTTTGCAACAGTAACGGCAGCTTCACTCTTTCCCGTAAAACTGCCGTTAAAATTCGCATTATATCCTCTATTATTATCATAAGCTCCCGCATTCTTCTCCCTAAAATTTTGAGGTTCCGAATGGAGCCTTGATGAACCCTGATTTAGGGTAATATCACGCTGTAATCTACTAACTTTCATTTTTTCACCAAATAATTAAATGTATCTACATTAATTTTAAAACAAAGGAAAATATTTTTTGCTACATGTTTAAAAATTGTTTACAATTAATTTTTTTTTAATGAATAAAAGCCCCTATCGCCCTATAGTCTTATTACCCTATAGCCCTTAAAAACTACATATCTAAAGCTAAATCTAATGTTGGAGCTTTGGCAACAATCGCACTTGATGAAATTATATCTACACCTGTTGATGCAATAGCGTTCACTGTTGAAAGGTTTACGTTTCCGCTTGCTTCTACAATTGCTTGATGATTGATTAGTTCAACTGCTTTTTTCATTGTTTCTACCGGCATGTTATCAAGCATTATAATATCAGCTTTAACTTCAATAGCTTCTTTTACTTGGTCAATTGTGTCGCATTCGACTTCAATTTTATGAGCATGCGAAATACTTTCTCTTAATTTATTTACTGCGTTTGTTAAAGAACCCGCAAGTCTGATGTGGTTATCTTTAATCATTGCACAATCTGATAGGTTAAATCTGTGTAATGCTCCCCCGCCAACTTTTACTGAATATTTCTCAAATGCTCTAAAGTTTGGAGTTGTTTTTCTTGTATCAACTATTTTGGCTGAATATGGTGCTATGGCATCTTGATATTTTCTTGTTTCTGTTGCAATTCCCGACATTCTTTGGATGTAGTTTAGAGAAACTCTTTCACCCATTAGTAAATCTTTTGCAGGACCTTCTAAATCTGCAATTTTATCACCTTTTTTGATTATATCGCCATCTTTAAAATAAAATTTGATTTTAACATCATCAGAAAGAATTTTGTAAACGGTTTTGAAAACATTACACCCGCAAAGAACTCCTTCACTTCTTGTATTCAATTCGGCTTTTAAAAAGTCATTTTCGCCTGCCAAATTTTCGGTCGTAATGTCACCGTATCCGATATCTTCCATTAATGCGGATTTAACGTGGTCTTCTACATAAAATTTACTTAACATAATCAGGTACCTTATCTTCTTTTGTTATAATACTGTGAACGCATTCATCATTAGTTTGTGGAAAATCTGTTCTATAGTGCGCCCCACGAGATTCTTTTCTTGTAAGAGCAGAATTTGTAATTAAGTTTGCAACAACAAACATATCACGCAATTCGTATTCTTCTTTGCTTATACATTTGCTTGTGCGAGGAAACTCAGATTTTAATTCTTGCAATTTTGTAATTGCAGTAGTTAAAGATTGTTTATCTCTGAAAATTCCGACATAATTCCACATAATATTTTGCAATTTCTTTTTCATTGACGGAATGTCAAGTTCTTCTGTAATGTCATCTTCAATTGTGTAATGATCAAGAATTTTTTTGATATTTTCGTCAATTTGTTTTGGAGATTTGAGTTTCAATGTTTTTAAATAATCTGCTACAGAATAAGCACAAACAACACATTCTAGCAATGAATTACTTGCTAATCTGTTTCCACCGTGCAAACCGGTTGAAGAAACTTCTCCTATTGCGTACAACCCGTTAATAGATGTTTCACCACGCAAGTTGGTTTTTACGCCACCCATATAATAGTGAGCAGCCGGAGCTACCGGAATAAAATCGTGTGCAATATCTATTCCATTTTCAAGGCATTTTTTTGAAATATTAGGAAAACGTTTTGCAAGTTTTTTGCTATCAATGCAAGTTGCATTCAAATATACATTATCAACTCCGTTTTTCTTCATTTCGTTAAAGTTTGCTCTTGTAACGATGTCACGAGGTGCAAGTTCTTTTCTTTCGTCATAATTTTGCATATATTCAACGCCGTCAGCATCACAAAGTTTTGCCCCTTCACCTCTAACGGCTTCCGAAATCAAAAATCTGTTTTCGCCACAATCTATAGCAAGTGCGGTCGGGTGGAACTGTACAAATTCCATATCTTGCATCACTGCACCGGCGTTGTATGCTAAAGCTAAACCATCTCCTGTTGCTCCTGCCGGGTTGGTCGTGTATTTATATAATTGACCAATTCCGCCTGTTGCAAGGATTATTGCTGGAGAATAAATGGTTTCATATTCTTGTGTTTCGTCATTATAGACAAGAACTCCCTTACATTCGTTGTTGCTAACGAGAAGTTCTACGGCTGATGTATCTTCATAAATCTCTATATTTTCGTTTTCTGCAACCTTTTTGCAAAGAGCTTGTTCAATCATTTTGCCTGTAGCATCTCCACCTGAGTGCAAAATTCTTCTTACACTATGCGCTGCTTCTTTGGTGAAACAAAGGTTGTTGTTTTCATCTCTATCAAATTCAACGCCGAATTTTAGTAAATCTTTTACAACGGCATCAGAATGTTCTGAGATAAATTTAACTGTGTTAAAGTCACTTAATCCAGCTCCGGCTTTAATTGTATCAGAAATGTGTGATGCCGTTGTGTCAGATTTGTTTTCTTTCATAACTGCAACCATTCCGCCTTGAGCATATCTTGAGTTGCTTTCTCCAAGTTTTGACTTTGTAATAAGTAAAAGTCCGTCAGGAAGTTCTACTTGTTGTTCAATTTTTAGGGCGGCGTAAAGTCCTGCAATCCCGCTTCCTATTATAACTGTTGAATAATTTGAATATTTCATAGTTTTCGCCTTATGTATATTTATCATTTACATAATAATCCAAAATTACAAAATTTGCTATTAATAAATATTAAGATTTAATTAAATAACTAGCAAAAAATTTTTTTAGTTGCTTTACAATGATATCTAACTAAGGAGTATTAAATGCAAGTAAATTTGAATTGTGATTGCCCAAAACCTCAATTTGGTATGGCTTTTAGACGACCTGAAGGAAAAGATTTAAGTAAATTGTCTGATTATTTGGGACTGGGTGAAGAAATTAACCGAAAAGGATTTGCACAATACATAAAAGAATTAAAAAATCATACAAGATATGATGTTGTATATAAGTCAGCTACTAATTCTATGTCTGTAATTGATAATAAAACAGAACAGGTTGTTAATAGTTTTTGCGGAACTCCTAATACTACCGGTTATAGCCATTTTGGAGCAGTTTTTTATCCCGGTAAAAAGTTTATTACAAAAATGTTTGATCCAAAACAATTTCTTCCGTATAATTTATTGTTGGCCGGAGAAAAAGCTCAGGAATTAGAAACTGCTGCTATTGCGAAAGAAGCAGGTGTAAAGGTAATAAACGAAATTATATAGGTTATTTTACAAAATGAAATTAAAAAGACTTCTTTTTCCAAAGGAAGTCTTTTTATTATATGAATATAAATAATATTTATTAATTAAGTTTGTATAATATAATTATTATTTCTCAATAATAAAGGGATTAATTATAAGTAAAAAACTTTTATAAGTAATATAGGAGAAAATAATATGACAATAAATATATTACTTGTAGAGGATCAAAAATTAATTCGTGTTGGTTTAAAGTCCCTTTTTGAAGGGCAAGATGATTTGGTAGTTGTGTCAGAAGCTCAAAGTGGAAAAGAAGCGATTGAAAAATATAGAATTGTTCATCCTGATATAATTCTAATGGATATTGGCTTACCTGATATTTCAGGTGTTGAGGCAACAAAAAGAATTTTAGAAGTAAATAATCGAGCAAGGGTTATAATTTTGACATCTCATTTGAGTGAGCAAGAAGTTTTAAATGCGCTTCAAGCCGGTGCTTGTGCTTATGTTATGAAGGATATAAGTACGGATGTTTTAAAGATGATTATAAAAACAGTATATGATGGTGCGATGTGGCTAGATCCACAAGTTGTTCCAATATTGAGAGAGAAAAATTGTGGGGTTGTTCCGCCACGCCAAATGTCAAGAGCGATGTTTAAGGAACAGCACGCAAACCTTACTCAAAGAGAATATGAAGTTTTAAAGCTTGTTGTTGATGGTCTTTCTAATAGTGAAATCGCACAAGAATTAACGATTTCTGAACACACTGCCAAAGCTCATGTTTGTAATATTATTCAAAAATTAGTTGTAGATGACCGAACTCAAGCTGCCGTAAAAGCTTTAAAAGAAGGATTGGTTTGATATTTAATAGAGTGTTACGGAATGTAAACAGGTGCATAAATGTGCTGAAACTTAGACTTAGTGCCTAATTTGATATGAGATAAGAGAAGAACATGAAACCGTGCCTTAAAGTATTGTGATTAAAATGCCGTTAATTTATTTGGAAAGGATTACGATAACATGGGCATGTCAGCATCACAAGCTAGGTTATTGACGATTACCGGTCGTTTGACCGATAATGAATTGCGCTCTCAAACAATAACCAATTCAAAACTTCGTCTTGCCCAAAAATCCTCTGAAGCAAGCCAAATTTACATGGATGCTTTAAATTCTGAAAAATTAACCTATAAATATTATAATGATAATGGCGAAAGTGCATCGTACAATCTAACTCCAGCTTTAATTTATTCTTACGAGCCCCTAAAAAATCAATATTCAATCCAAAACGCATCGGGTCAAAACCTAGTCAGTGCAACAGATGCAAATCATTTTGAAAATTCAACAACTTTGTCTGAATTTTTAAAAAGTTACGGTTTAACAGAGATTTCACAAGATTATAAAAAGTTTTTGGCAGATATGGATGATTATAATGAAAAACTCAATAAATATAATATTGATAAGGCGAAATATGATGAAGATATGGTTAAATATATTCAGGATTATAATGCATGGCTCGCTCAAAAAGATAAACCGGATTTGTATAAACAATTCAGTGATTTAGTTGGAACAAGTGACAATCCAAAAGCAATATGTTATAGTATAGCATTAAATGGTGGGGCAGATTGCTATAAGCATATTTTGGCGAATTTATTAGGTATGACATCTAATGCTTCTCCTCAAAAAGATTTAATTGCAAGCAATGGTGAACATGTAACGGTATCTGGTGCTGATTGGTATTCAAATGGGGATTTTGGTGATATTCCCGAAGAAATGAAAAATCCAGATAGGCTTTGTGACAAAGATGACTATTATGATGCAAATGATTTAGATAATAAAGAAAATCTTCTTCAAATAGCGTTAGATGCAGGAAGAGAACCTACTGAATTAGAAATTTTAAAAAGTGACTATGTATATGATAAAGAAAATAAATGTGTAAAAAAGAATGATAAAGGAGAACCGCAATTAAAAACATTAAAACAAAAAGCTATCGATTTATTTTATATAATTAAAAATGGGTTGATAACTGACAAAGCTGAGATGCGAGAAACTTTGGTTAATTTTACAGATGGTGATATGAAAAACTTAACAGGACCAAAACCCGAAATGCCGGATAAGCCCGTACTTCCTGTAAAACCGGATAAACCAAAGTTTGAATTTACAGTAAATGATAAAGACAAAGGGCAATGGTATATCAACTTATGGTATATGATGAATGGTTCAGAAACTGCTAATAAAATAAAACAAAACGTAGATGTTGACGGTAATACTATATTTACAGTTGAGGATACTGATAAAAATAAGAATGCTCAAAATTACAAAGTTATAGATGACCAATTGCTCACAAGCAACGAATGGTTAACATTTGCTTTGAAAAACGGTATTGTAATATTGAGACAAGCATCATATTTCAACCCTGCAACAGATAGTGGAAAAGTTGCAGGTTTAGATGCTGAAGGTTATTATTGGAATTCAACTGCTTATTCTAGTACATCTGATATTGTTGCAGTGGAAGATGAAGTTGCTATTGCAAAAGCCGAAGTTAAATATAAAAACACAACCACAGAAATAGAAAATCAAGACAAAAAGTTTGATCAGGATTTGAAGAAATTAGATACAGAACATAATGCCTTACAAACAGAATATGAATCTTTAAAAAGTGTAATTGATAAGAACGTAGAACGTTCTTTCAAAGCGTTTTCATAGCTTTTGAATAAAAAGCTCACAAAAAATGACCTCTTTTATAAAGAGGTCATTTTTTATTCTTAAAATTCTCGAGGTTTAACTCCTTTAATCCAGTTGGATTCTATTTTTTCTAATGAAATTCCTTTAGTTTCAGGCACAAAGAAGTAAACAAAGATTATACATAGCAACGATACTGCTGCAAATATCCAGAATGTATAAGCCCCTCCAATTCTGTGGATAAGAACAGGGAAACTTCCGACTACAAAGAAGTTAAATGCAAAGTTTGCAACCGTACACAAGCTCATTGCCAAACCTCTTATTTTTAGTGGGAAAACTTCTGATACAATAATCCAACCTATAGGTCCAAGACTGAACGCAAAACAAATAATATATGTGGCAAGACTTCCGACGGCAACCCATTTTAAATTATCGCCTAGTATATTTGCCCAATAGAATGCACAGCCCAGACCTACCAAACTTAGCATAACACCGGTTAAACCAATATATAATAACGGTTTTCTTCCGAATTTATCAGTAAAGAATATTGCAACAATTGTCATTAAGAAATTAATTAAACCAATTCCGGCAGTTGCATAAATTGCGTTTGTATTGCTATCAAAACCTGCGATTTTGAATATTGTTGGGGCATAGTAAATAATTGTGTTTATGCCTGTACAAATTTGTGCAAACATAATCCCGATACCAACAACAAATGGCATTATCATCCATTTTTTGAATTTTACTTTTTTATTGTTGCCAAGTTCGGATTTTAATGTTTCTTTGATTTCTGCAACTTCTTTATCCGCATCAATATCCGGTTCAATCTTTTTATAAATCTTTTTAGCTTCTTCTTCTCTGTTTTTGCTGATTAACCATCTAGGAGTATCGCCCAAGAAAGTCATTCCGACTAATAGAATTAATCCCGGAACAACTCCTGCAAATAACATCCATCTCCAACTGTAAACCGCATTAGCAAAAGCACCGTTGATTACATAGGAGAACAAAATACCTGCGGTAATAGCCCATTGATATAAAGAGACAAGAGTTCCTCTCAATTGCTTAGGTGCAACTTCTGATAAATATAAAGGCACAATAAAGTTTACAATGCCGACTGCCAATCCAACAAGTATTCTTGAAAGAATTAAGACATAAATATTTGGAGCAAGTGCGCATAAAATAGATCCGACAATAAAAATAATTGCGGTTGCTATAATAATTTTTTTACGCCCGAATATATCGGCTAAAATTCCATTAGTAGCAGCCCCGATTACTGCACCTATTAATACAGAACTTACTAAAAATCCTTGCAAATAATCTGATAAATCCCAAGTTTGATTGATAAATAATAAAGCTCCTGAGATTACTCCAGTATCAAAGCCTGATAACAATCCGCCTAAAGAGGCAACTACTGCTACAAAATAAAGCCAGAAATATACAAATCTTCTCATCTAGTACAACTCCTATACAGTATGTTATATAAATTCCCAAATTTTTTCAAAAATTAACATAAAAATATGTACAAAATTGCTAAAAAATGCTAATATATTTTTATTATTAACGAGGAGGAAATTATGAAAAAGTTATTGGCGATTTTATTTATGTTAATTGCAATCCAAACAGTTGCATTTGCGGATGCAGAAACTGATATGCACCAAGCTTACATTGCGAAAATTCAAGCTCAAGGAATAAAATATAATACATTCAATTTTATGGGGGCTTTGGCTGAGGGGAATACACAACTTGCAGATTTGTTTATAAAATCCGGTATGAGTCCAGATACAACATTTATGAAAACTCCTGCAATTTATGTTGCGATTACAGGTAATCAAAATGAATCTGTTAAACTTCTTTTGAAAAATGGGGTTGACCCAAATAAAGAATTGGCAGGAGTTACTCCTTTGATTATGGCAATAAGAAATAAGGATGCTAAAATTGTGGAAACATTGATTTCTTATGGTGCAGATGTGAATAAAGAAGCTGCTTATACAAAACCTTTAGCTTATGCAATTCAGAAAAAACAGCCTAAAATCGTTGAACAGTTAATTAATGCAGGAGCAAAACCAGATAACGAAATCCTTATAAAGGCATTAAAATCAAACGATAATTATATAAAAGATACAGTTTTGAAACGCTATAAATCAATGGATTAAAATTACAAAACCTTCCTTTTTTAGGGAAGGTTTTGTCGTATATCCACATACGAACAGGGGATTTTACAAAATTTTTGTTGACACAAAAAAAATAATATTTTACGATTGGGTAGAAAATTCTACTATTAAATATGGAGAAAAGTATGAAACTTAATTTAACAAGAAAACAATGGGGAATAATAGTTCTTTTAGTCATTATTATTCCGATAATTTATAATAAAGTATCCGGATTTTTTATGGGAATGGTGCAAAAGAAAATGATGAGCATGCCAAAAGAGGTGGAAGTTGATACTCCACATATAGAATCTATGAATGTCTCGGCTGAATCTACAGGAAGGGTTGAGGCTGAATATTCTGTTGATTTGGTTGCTCGTGTTCCTGGTTTTTTGTTAAAAAAATATTTTAAAGAAGGAGATTTTGTGAAAAAAGGGCAACTACTTTTCCAAATTGATCCTAGAGAATATCAAATTGAAGTTAATAATTCAAGAGCTAATTTGAACCAATATGGTGCTTTATTAAAAAACTCACAACAAGAATTGAACCGTGCAAATGCTTTGATTAAAGAGGATTTGATTAGTCGATCTGATGTTGATTCAAGTTTGGCGGCAAGAAATCAAAACAGAGCGCAATATGAGGCAGCAAGACAACAGTTGGAACTTGCAAGAGTAAATTTGAGTTACACTGCAATAAAATCTCCGATTGCCGGAAGAATTGGGAAAGTAAATATTACAGAAGGAAACTATGTTTCTCCAACATCAGGTTCTTTGGTCAATGTATCAAGTGTTAATCCTGTTTTTGTTACTTTTAGTTTGAAAAGTGATGATTTTGTAAAACTTTTGAAGGGTAGTGACAGATTTAAAGATGCGCAAGTAAAAGTTCAATTTGATAACGGTGTTTATTACGACAAAATAGGTAAAGTAAACTTTGTTGATAACCAAATTGACAAAGATTCTGGATCCGTAAAAATGCGTGCGACTTTTGATAATTCAAAAATGTGGCTTGTTCCTGGTGATTATATGAAGGTTACGATTGTTGCTCCAAAACAAGTTAAATTTATGACAATTCCGCAATCTTGTACAAAAGGAGATGCAATGAGCGGCTATTATGTTTGGGCAGTAGAGGATAATAAGGCCGTAAGAAAAGATATAGAAGTATCTGATGTAATCAATAATAATTGGGTTGTAACTAAAGGTTTGAACCTTACAGATACTATTGTAACTTCAGGTATCCAAAGTATTAACATGGATGGTCAAAAACTAAAAGTCGTAACTAAAAAGGATTAGTAAATGAAAAAAATATTTGATAAAGAAAAACTTTTCTTCTTTATAAGAAAACCGAGATTTGCACTTGTAATATCTGTTTGTATCGTAATTCTCGGTATAATTTCCATGATGAGTTTAAAACAAGAGAGTTATCCTGATGTAACTCCTCCACAAGTACAGGTTTCAGCATCTTATCAAGGTGCGAGTGCAGAAGTTATAGAATCTTCTATAGCAACTGTTTTGGAAAACAAATTGAACGGTGTTGAAGATATGACTTATATGACTTCAACATCTTATGATGGAAGTTATAGTTTAACTTTATATTTTAAAGTTGGCTCTGACAAAAACGTAAACTTGATGAATGTTCAAAACAGAATACAACAAGTTCAGTCTCAGTTGCCGGAAGAAGTTCAAAGGACAGGTGTTACGGCGGTTAGTAGAACCTCTGGTTCAGGTGCTATTATTTTGACACTTTACCCAGAAGCAGGAAACTGGAACCAATTAGATTTGACAAACTACGGTTCTATATATATTAAAGATGAATTGAAACGTATTGATGGTGTTGCGGATGTAAATGTTTACGGTGCTGGCGATTATTCTATGAGAATATGGCTTGATCCTCAAAAAATGGCAGGGTTGAATGTTTCTACAAGCGATATAAAAGCTGCTGTTACATCTCAAAATACCCAAATTACTGCAGGTGCTTTGGGGCAATTGCCAACCGATGAAAAACAAGCTTTGCAAATAACTTTGAAAACTAAAGGCAGACTTGATAATGTAAAAGATTTTGAAAATATTATTATTCGATCAAATTCAGATGGTTCAAATGTTAAGTTGAAAGATATTGCAAAAGTTGAATTAGGAGCATCTTCTTATTCAAACTTAGGTTTGGTTAATGGAAAGCCTTCTGCAGTTGTAATGATTTCACAATTGCCTGATGCAAACGTAATTAATTTGTCAAAAAATGTTAAGGCAAAAGTTAATGAACTTAACTCAAAAATGTCAAATGGTATCAAGATTATGTATGTAAAAGATGATGCCAATTATATTCAAGAATCAATGAGAGAAGTTGAGTTTACAATTCTTTTGACTGCGTTAATTGTTGTTGTAATCATCTTTTTATTTTTGGGCGACGGGATGGCAACCCTTGTTCCATGTATTACAATTCCGGTTTCATTAGTTGGTACGTTTTTCGCACTAAAAGTTGCAGGCATGTCAATAAACTTGCTGACGTTGTTTGCATTAGTGCTGGCGGTTGGTGTTGTAGTAGATGATGCGATTGTTGTAATTGAAAACGTTAAACGTCATATTGATGAGGGTAAATCTGCTATTATGGCAACGCAGATAACGATGGAAGAAGTTGGGTTTGCACTTGTTGCAATGGCATTAGTATTGATGGCAGTATTTGTCCCTATTACGTTTATGAGCGGAATGACAGGTGTTATGTACAAGCAATTTGCGGTATGTATCGCAGTTTCAATTGCAATTTCTGCACTTTGTGCGTTAACTTTATCGCCTGCAATGTGTTCTCATTTCTTGGGGCAAGAGAAAAAAGAACCTGATTTTTCTAATAAACCGACATTACAACATTTAGAAAATATTAAAGAAAAAATCTTTAAACGTACTTCAATTCTTGTAAAAGATTTTAACGAGATGTTTGCAAAGGTCGAAAATTTTTACTTAGAATATGTTCAAAAATTTGTTTTTGATAAAAAGCTTACAATGATTGTTTATGCGATAGTAATTGTGCTTACTCTTGTTTCTTTCAAGACTATTTCAACAGGTTTTATTCCTGATGAAGATCAAGGTATTTTGCTTGCAAGTATTACTTTGCCTGATGGGGCATCATTGTCCAGAACTGAAGAAGTTTCAAGACGTTTTGCTGAGCAAATAAAAAAAATTGATGGTATTGATGAACAAAAATTGACAGTGTTTGGAGGGAATGGTTCTACAAACCAATCAACAGTTATTATCCAGTTGGATGATTATGCAGCGAGAAAAATTACTCCTATAAAATGGATTATAAGAAAAATTGAAGGAAAATCAACAAACCTTTCACACACTGCGATTTTATCTCAAATCAGAGCGATTGCTAGTAATACTAAAGAAGCTTCTATTCAAGCTTTTTCACCTCCTGCAATTATGGGTATGAGTATGATGGGCGGTTTTGAATTCCAAATGCTATCACAAGGAGAATATACTCCGCAAGAAATGGAAGTTTGGGCAAACAAATTGATAGCTGCAGCTAACCAAAATTCAGATCTATCAAGTGTATATACATCATTCCAAGCGAATGTTCCGCAATATATTGTTGATATTGATTATGAAAAAGCTCTTGCGCAAAATGTTGATTTAACAGAACTTGCATCAACTTTATCTTCAATGTTGGGAACTTATTATATCAATGATTTTAACAAATATGATAGAGTATTTAAAGTTCAGATGCAGGCAGAAAGCAGATTTAGAGATAAAGCTTCTGACTTGTCAGGAATTTATGTAAAAAATAAAAATGGTGTAATGGTTCCGATTATGTCAATAATTAAACTTGAACAGTCAATCGGTACTGCCTCAATTTCAAGATACAATCAATATAAGTCCGTTCAAATTCAAGGTCAGCAAGCATCAGGAAAAAGTTCAGGTGATGCGATGAATGCTATGGAAAGTGTTGCAAAACAAGTTCTTCCTTCAGATATGACTTTTGATTGGTCCGGTACTTCTGCACAAGAAAGAGAAGCATCAGGACAAACAGTTATGATTATTGCGATGGCATTATTGTTCGTGTACTTGTTCCTTGTTGCTTTGTACGAAAGCTATACAATTCCGATTGCGGTATTGTTGATTTCTCCGATTGCGGCATTGGGGGCTTTGATATTTCAAATGATGATTAACCAATCATTTGATATTTATTCTCAAGTTGGTATGATTACGTTAATCGGGCTTGCAGCAAAACAATCTATCTTGATTGTAGAATTTGCTAAAGAAGAACACGAGAAAAATGGCTTGACTGTAAAAGATGCAGCAATTAAAGCTGCAAAATTAAGATTTAGAGCGATTATGATGACAGAACTTGCATTTATTTTAGGTGTTTTGCCTATGATTTTTGCAACAGGTGCTGGCGCAAACTCAAGGATTTCTGTTGGGTCAACTGTCTTTGGCGGTATGATTGCAGCTGCAACTTTGGGCGCAGCATTAACTCCGGCGTTTTATGTAATTGTTCAGGAATTTGTTGATAAATTCCCTAAAAAAGAAATAACCGAAAAGGATTTGGAGATATAAGATGAAAAAGATTGTTAATATGGCTTTAATATGCTCTGTTATGGTATTATCTGCTGTTTCACCGGTGTTTGCAAAAAATACTAAAAATTCAACAAATAAAGACAAACAGAAAATTGAAATCATAAAGCCTGATAAAACAAAAGTTAATAAAAAACAAGAGAAACGTAAAACAGATGATAATACAAAGATAAAAAAAGAAACTTCGCAAGAAGCAGAGGGAATGTACGAAACTAAATTTCCTGTAATTAATAGTAAAATTGAGTATGCGGATATGCAAGGGGAAGTTTCGCTCATAGATTGTATAAAATTGGCGATTACTCATCATCCTGCGATTATGTCATCAATTAGCAATTCAGAAATATATAAATCAAGAGTTGGTCAGGCATGGTCAAATTATTTTCCTACATTGAGTGCCGGTGTTAGTTATTCTCGAAACGATATGCTAATGACTATGGGTGGCGCTTATGCTCGTATGATGTCGCAAAAATATGATATGTATTATGTTCCTACTGTTTCTGCAAACTTGTTGCTATTTGATTTTGGTAAGACAAAAGCAAGCGCAGATGCCGCAAAAAGGAACTATGAAGCTTCAAGACTTGATGCGGAGCAGAGCATTGAAACTGTTATATATAACGTAAAAGTTGCGTATTACAATCTTGTTTTTGCAGAAATTCAAAAGACGGTTTACGAAGACACAGTTAAGGATTTTGAATTGCAATTGAAACAGGCAAAGGCGCAATATCAAATCGGTAGAAAAGCTAAAATTGATGTTACGACGGCTGAATATAATTTGGGTAATGCAAAAGTTAATTTGATTAAAGCTAAAAATACAATGGAATTAGCGGCTGCTGAATTAGCTAATGCGGTTGGTATTCCTGAACTTGAAGGAGTTGTGTTAAAAGATAAATTAAATTCAAAAGCTTATGATGTTAATTTTAATGATTTGTTGAATACAGCGCAAAGTTCAAGGCCTACATTACTTGCAGCGAAAAAAGCGATGGATGCTGCAGAATTAAATGTAAGAGCTGCTAAAAGAGCTTTCTCTCCGGATTTAAGTGCTTTTGGTTCATATAGCAGAGGTGGTAGACGAATTGATGCAGATTATGGATACCAAGCCGGTGTTCAATTGAATTATTCTGCTATAAATTTAATGTTACTAAAAAAACAAGTTGATGAGGCAAAAGCTACTTACAGAAAGTATGTAGCAGATTACGAACAACAAAGGCAAAATGTATATTTGGAAGTTAAAAGTGCTTATATTAGTTTGCTAAACTCTCATGATAGTTTAGATGTTTCAAAACTGGCATTACAACAAGCAAAAGAACGTCAATATCAGGCGTTTAGAAGATATCAGGTAGGATTGGGAGATGCGATAGAGTTTAAAGATGCTGAAAACAGTTACCTAAATGCGCAATTGGATTACTATTCAAACTTGTTGAATTATAATGTCAATGCAGCAGAAGTTGAACGTGTAATCGGCGCACCAATCCATGAATCAAGTCAAGATTTGTAGCTATTTGATGCGTAGATGCAAAGAGGCAGTGTTAAAAGCAGTAGCTTTAAGTGAAAAGTGAGAAGTGAAAAGACCATATCGCTATGAATAAGTGAATGGTGAGTGGTGAATAGTGAGTAGACCTTATCAGAAAAGTTGTTTTCTTTGTGAGATGTTTCTTTTCCTCCCTAATGAGACTCTGCTGAACAAAAGGTGACTAAATGTCACGTTTTGTGAGAGGTAATTTAGGTGGGTGCTA
>ERZ1034882.227-NODE-227-length-32296-cov-17.927391_pt1 | contig 32296 bp, 27 predicted proteins | sample MGYA00520606_ERZ1034882 | MGnify/ENA primary metagenome ERZ1034882 (study PRJEB33766, sample SAMN09781726) | gut metagenome | biome: gut microbiome | host: Homo sapiens | place: Madagascar | study: EMG produced TPA metagenomics assembly of the PRJNA485056 data...
CCTCAATATTATCCTATTGGGTAATGGATTAATGACAATTATTGTCCTTAAATATAATTGTGTTAGCAAAAGGAGAACAATTATTTACGAAAGTGGGGTTCTAAGATGACGCAAAACGCAGAAGAAACAGAGAAAAAGCCGATTAGTGTAATTATTGTAGAGGATTTTAAACTGACAAGAGTAGGTTTGAGATGCGCATTGAATGCAAATAAAGATATTAATGTGGTTGCAGAAGCAGAAGATGCAATTGAAGGTCTTAAATTAATAGAAAGATATAAGCCTGATGTAATTTTAATGGACTTAGGTCTTCCTGGCATGAACGGAATTGAAGCAATGGTTAAGTGTAAGGAAATGCACTTTGAATCAAAAATTATTGCCTTAACATCACATGATAGAAGTGAAGAAGTTTTGGCAGCTCTAACATCAGGCGCAAGTGCCTATTGTTTAAAAGATATAGATCCTAACAAACTTGCAGATGTTGTAAGAGATGTTTCTACAGGTGTTTGTTGGATTGATCCAATGGTTGCACAAATGACACTAAATTCTTTGCCAAAGGTTGATAATGTCGGAATACTTCCAAATAAATCTCATGCAGAAGGATGCGTTCCTTTAACTGAAAGAGAATTTGAAGTGCTAAAACATCTTGTTTCCGGTAAAAGCAATACCGAGATTGCTAAAGAATTGATAGTAAGTGTCCATACGGCAAAAGCTCATGTTTGCTCTATTTTGCAAAAGATGTGCGTAAATGATAGAGTTCAAGCAGCAGTAAAAGCCGTAAAAGAAGGAATGGTCTAATTTAGTTTTATTTTTAATTTTATATGAATATTATTCAGCGCTCTCACAAAAGAGCGCTTTTTTTATTTCAGTTATGCAGTAATTGTTGTATTTGCCTTTATTAGATCAGTTACTCTTATTTAATCTCATCTATAATCTTTTCAACTTGTGATTTTAAATATTCATAAGTAGAATTGTTGTCGATTATGTAATCCCAATTCTTTTCGTTATCTAATCCAACTTCTGTGATATCGTTTTCACCGACCAATTGCCCTCTTTTAGCTCGAGTTTCTCTGGTCGCTTCTACTCTTATTGTAATAGCTCCTGCATTTTTAAAAACTTCATATTCGTGTGGAACTCTAACGTCTGTAACTATAATATTACCTTTTTGTTTAATAATTTTCTTTAACCAATAATCCGGATCTTGTTCCCTTCCCAAGTTACCTAAAACAATTAAATCAGAACGATATTTCGCTTTGTTCTTCTCAATTTCATCATATGTCAAACCTTTTTGCGCTCCATATGTCAATTTAATTATATCACCCATTGCGCATCTTCTGTAATTTGGCATTTTATCAAGCATTATTTTTGCAGCAGTATCTTTGCCTGCATATTGCTTGCCTGAAAATATTATAATATTATCTGCCATGTGTTCTCCTTTTTGTAAAATATTGCCTTAATTATTTTTAACATAAAATTTGCAATATTGCTATGTTCGTCGTAGCATGGGTAAGCACGCTATAAAACAGAAATTTTTATGCATGCAAATAAGTGTAATTAGTACAATATATTGGAATATGTTATGGCATTAAATTTTCAAGAACTGGTTTTTAATTTACAAAAATTTTGGTCGGATTATGGTTGCATAATTCAACAACCTTATGATATCGAAAAAGGTGCATCTACTATGAACCCTGCAACTTTCTTGCGTTCATTAGGACCTGAACCTTGGCATACAGCAATGATTGAGCCTTGCAGAAGACCAACTGATGCAAGATATGGCGAAAATCCTAACAGATTGGGACATTATTATCAATTTCAAGTTATCTTGAAACCTTCACCTGATAACGCTCAAGAACTTTATTTGAAAAGTTTGGAAGCTATGGGAATTGACCTTAAAGAGCATGATGTTAGATTCGTTGAAGATAACTGGGAATCTCCGACACTCGGTGCTGCCGGTGTTGGTTGGGAAGTTTGGCTTGATGGTATGGAAATTACCCAATTTACTTACTTCCAACAAGTTGGAGGTGTTGAGGTTAAACCTGTTGCACTGGAACTAACTTACGGATTGGAACGTATTGCAATGTATCTTCAAAACAAAGAATCCGTTTACGATATTATGTGGAACGATACATTAAAATATGGAGAAATCTTCTTACAAAACGAAATTGAGCAATCTAAATACAATTTTGAAGTTAGTGATGCAAAAGCTTTATTTACGGCATTTGATTTATATCAAAAAGAAGTAGATAATTGTATTAACGCAAAACTTGTATTGCCCGCTTATGATTACGTTCTAAAATGCTCTCATACATTCAATCTTTTGGATGCTCGAGGTGTAATCAGTAAAGATGAAAGAATTAACTTTATCAACCGAGTTAGAACAATGGCATCTGCAGTTGCAAGATTATACGTTGAACAAAGAAAAGAGATGGGTTTCCCTCTTTGTAAATAATAAATTTATACTGTAAACAACTAAACATAAGGAAAATGAATGGCTGAAAAATTTCACCGTGCGACATTTACTCGCAACTTTTTGAAAACTATTACTAGAATTAAAAATCCTGACGCGATGTTAGCAGAAGCAAAAGCAGAAGGATTAGAAAAAACTCTTGGAGTTTTTGATTTAATAATTCTTGGTGTAGGTGCAATTATAGGATCTGGAATATTTGCAGTTGTAGGTATTGCTGCAGCAGGAAGTGCTGACGGTTCTTCTTTAGGTGCAGGTCCTGCACTTATTATTTCTATGATAATTGCTGCTTTTGCGTGTATATTCTCTGCACTATGCTACTCTGAATTTGCAACGATGATTCCTGTTGCGGGTGGTGCTTATACTTATACATTTGCAACATTGGGAGAATTTGCGGCTTGGATGGTTGGCTGGGTTTTGATGCTGGAATATGCGATTGGCTTTATTGCCGTTGCTTGTGCTTGGTCGAACCACTTTGTTCAATTTTTGAGTGGGTTTGAACATGTTTTACCGGCATGGTTAGCTCATCCTGCAGTTTGGCTTGTAAACGACAGCTTCTCTGCTGCAAAAATTGCTGCGGCTGACGCTTCTATTCATATTCCAACTTTGTTTGGAATACCAATTTGTATAAATTTACCTGCAATTATAGTAGTACTTTTAACAACAATGATTTTGGTTAAAGGCACAAAGGATTCTACTAAGATGGCAGGAGTTATGGTTTTTATTAAGTTGGCGGTAATTGCTTTATTTGTAGTTGCTGGAGCTTTCTTTGTAAAACCTGATAACTGGGTTCCTTTTGCACCGAATGGTGCTGCCGGAATTTTTGCCGGTGCGTTTTTAATATTCTTTGCATACATCGGTTTTGATGCTTTGGCTACGGCAGCAGAAGAATGTAAAAATCCTCAAAAAGACTTACCGATTGGTATTATCGGTTCATTAATCATAACAACAATTGTTTACGTTTCAGTTGCACTTGTATTAACAGGTTTACAAGATACATCAAGTGCTGTTCCGTTAGCATTTTTGAAAGCTCCAATGGCTTATTGCATGTCTATGCTAAAAATGAATTGGGCTGCCGGTTTGATTTCAATAGGCTCTTTGGCAGGCTTAACATCGGTTTTATTAGTGTTAGAAATGGCTGCAACCAGAATTTTGTATGCAATGAGCAGAGATCATTTCATTTCTCAGAGATTTCAAAAATTACACCCTAAATTCCACACACCGGCTCTTTTGACTTGGACTGTTGGGATTTTAGCAGTTGTAGGTATTCTAACTCTTAATCTTGATGTTGCAGCAGAACTTTGCAATTACGGAACATTTACATCTTTCATAATTGTGTGTGTTGCAGTTTTAATTTTAAGAAAAACTGACCCCGAAAGACCGAGACCATTCAAAGTTCCGTTTTCACCTGTTACTCCAATTTTGGGGATAATTTGTTGTGGCGGATTGATGATTTACAAATCAATGCAACCTTCAGGTTCGGCTTTGTTGTTCCCTGTTTGGTTAGGTTTCGGTGCAATAATTTATTTGTTATATGGTTTTGTTAAAAACAGACTTAATGAAAACAAAATACACCTTGAAAAAGTAGAACTAAAAAAACAAGAAATGATGAAATAATGGAATTAAAATCTATAATACAAAATGCTTTAAAAAAGAAAAGCCCCGATGAATTGATAGCTGTAAGCAAGAAGTCTGAATTGAAAAAGACTTTGAACGTATTTGACCTAATTGTTTTAGGTATTGGTGCAGTTGTTGGCACTGGTATTTTTACAATTATTGGTTCTGCAATTCAAGGCGGACCTGAAAGTGCAGGAGCAGGCCCTGCTATTGTAATTTCAATGGTGTTGGCTGCAGTAGCCTGCGTTTTTTCAGCTCTTTGTTATTCCGAAATTGCTGCAATGATACCGGTTGCCGGAAGTGCTTATACGTACACGTACGCTACAATGGGTGAATTTATGGCATGGATGGTTGGTTGGATTTTAATGCTTGAATATGCAATTGGAAATATTACTGTTGCATGTGCTTGGACTGGATATTTTGTTCAGTTCTTAAAAGGTTTTAAGCATATTTTACCTGATTTTATTGTTAACTATCCATTATGGTTAAGAACAGATTATAGATATATGCTTTCATATTGTGATAAGTTTGGATTAGATCCGCATACGCAAATGCCATATTTATTTGACAAAATACCTGTGGCTATAAATATTCCTGCTATGGTAATTGTGTTACTTTTAACTATTCTTTTGATTAAGGGAGTTAAAGAGTCAACAAGATTTGCAAGTATTATGGTTGGCGTGAATATGTTCATGATTATATCTTTTATTGTAGTTGGTGCGTTTTATGTAAAACCTGAAAACTGGGTTCCTTTTGCACCAAACGGTTTTGAAGGTGTATTTATGGGCGCATTTTTAATCTTTTTTGCATATATTGGATTTGATGCGATTTCGACAACAGCAGAAGAAACTGAAAATCCGCAAAGAGATTTACCGATTGCGATTTTGGGAACGCTTATTATATGTACAATTTTGTACGTGTGTGTTGCCCTTGTTTTGACAGGAAATGTACCTCTTGGACATATTGATATCCAAGCTCCGATAGCACATGCTATGCGTGCAATTGGAATGAATTGGTTTGCAGGTTTAATTTCTATTGGTGCATTGTGTGCATTAACTTCAGTTCTATTGATTTACCAATTGGGGACAACAAGAATTTTGTACGCAATGAGCAGAGATAGATTTTTGCCGAAATCTTTGAGATTAATTCATAAAAAATATAGAACTCCGCATGTTTTAACTTGGATTTCAGGGATTGTGGTTATAATATGTGCTTTATTTATGGATTTGAATATTTCAGCTGAATTGTGTAATTTTGGAACATTTACATCGTTTATTATAATTTGTATTGCAGTTCTGATTTTGAGGAAAACAGATCCGGATAGACATAGACCGTTTAAAGTTCCGTTTTCACCTGTATTCCCAATTTTGGGAATAATTACTTGTGGCGGATTGATGGTGTTTTCTATGAAATTTTTAACTACATCGTCGCTATACTTTCCATTGTGGTTACTAATCGGAGTAGCGATTTATGCAACATACGGCTATAGTCAAAAACGTCTTGAAGAAAAACAAAAAAGCAAAAGAATGCAAAAAACTAAAGTTGGGGTGTAAAAAGTAGCTAGGCAATTTCGGAAATAAAAATTGTCATACTGAGGACAATAGTCCGAAGTATCGCATGGTTGGCAAAATTTTATCAACATTGCGCTCTTAAAAGATTGCGCAACAAGTGCGTAATGACAGATTATAGTCACGCTGAACTTGGTTCAGTATCTTGTGGTTTGAACCCTTCTCCTGCCTTTCAGGCACCCTCAGCACAAGGCAGACAGGGTCACACGCATCGCACAGCTCTGCGGTTCCCTTTGTCTCCCCAAGTGGCGAGGGAAAAGATTAGAAGTGTTGGAAACATGAAAGAAAATACCTTTTCCAATATGGTCTATTCACTATTCACTTATTCATCCTGATACAGACTTCTCACTTTTCACTTCTCACTAAAAGCAGCTTTTGGGAAATAAAGAGTGATTATCCATGGTAAACAATTATTAAAAACTCCCGTATTACCTTGTATTCAAATCTTTACAAGATATAATAAGTGTATAAAGTGTACTTATTAATTAAGAGAGAGATAGGGTATTTTAAGGAGTAAAGATGATTAGACTAGACTACCGTAATACTGACGCAAATATTATTGGGAATGATAATGGGTTAAATATTCAAGAAGAATTTGCAAAATATAAAGATGCTATTGCTCATATCATTTCTGATTTGAACAAAAGAAAAGACAAACCCGGTCAGTGGTTGCAGTGGATGAACTTAGGCTATAATGAAGAAACTCTTTGGTACGTAAAAGAATATGCCTCTATGGTTCAAGGGCGTTTTGATAATATTCTTGTTTTGGGAATTGGTGGTTCTGCATTAGGTGGAATGGCATTGTCAGAAGCTTTGTTGAAACCTTATTGGAATTTGCTTACTCCTGAACAAAGAAATGGTTTACCTCGTATCTTCTTTCTTGATAATATTGACCCTGACACTATTACAGGTTTGTTTGAAGTTATAGATTTGAAAAAAACTCTTGTTAACGTTATTACAAAATCAGGTTCGACAGCAGAAACAATGTCGCAGTTTATGATTGTTAAAAATATTCTTGAACAAGAATTGGGTTCAAATTACAGATATAATTTAGTTGCGACAACAGATAAAAAAACAGGTATTTTAAGACAAATTGCAGAACAAGAAGGATATAAAACTTTTGTTGTTCCAGATGATGTTGGCGGGAGATTTTCTGTGTTCTCAGCAGTCGGCTTAGTTCCGCTTGCGCTTGTCGGAATTGATATTGATGAAATTATGAATGGTATCAAGGATATGGATTTAGCTTTGAAAAACACTGATATCAATGAAAATATCGCAGCTCAAAATGCTCTGATTCATTATTTGATGGATACGCAAAAAGGTAAGAATTTGTCTGTAATGATGCCTTATTCAAGTCGTTTGAAATATGTTTCTGATTGGTATGTTCAATTATGGGCAGAATCTTTGGGCAAAAATAAAGATAAAGACGGGAATGATGTACATATTGGTCCAACACCTATTAAGGCACTAGGTGCAACGGATCAACACTCACAAATTCAATTGTACAACGAAGGACCAAATGACAAGGTTATCAACTTTATTAGAGTTGGTGAATTTGACAATAATTTAGAAATCCCTAATATCTTTGAATACACCGGTATTGGATATTTGGGAGGAAAAACAATTAATCAGTTGATGAACGCAGAAGCTGATTCAACAAAAGTTGCTTTAACTGATTACAACAGACCAAATGTAACGATTACTTTGGATAAAGTTGATGGTTATAATGTTGCTCAATTGCTTTATATGTTGGAGGTTCAAACTGCCATTGCAGGAGAATTGTACAATATCAATACATTTAACCAACCGGGTGTTGAACAGGCTAAAAATTATACATACGCCTTGATGGGTAGAGCGGGTTATGAAGAATCTGCGCAATCATTGCAAGCCAAAATGGCTATGATTTAGCTCTATTTGGCTATTTTTGTTTTATATGTGCAAAATATTGAAAATTGTTGTAAAATAATTAAATGATAAATATGTTGAAAAAAATATTTGTTATATTAATTTTGTTTATCGGACTTCCTGTTTTGGCAGAAACCTTAAAAGCAGGTATTTCAACTGTTGATAGTATTCCAAATTCTTTTTATGGAAGTTGGAGAGTTGTTGCAAAGCTTGATAAGCAATCTGGTTCTGCATATTTTAAACCTCAAGCAGTAGATTTTTGGAACTTATCTCGCACCGGTAACGTCATTTATTTAGAAAACCCGTTTTCAGGAGCTAATGCCACTGTAAAACTGGATTATGTAGACGGAAATTTAATAAGATTTACAAAAACAGGGGATTACGATGGAAACAAAAAACTTACCGATACAGTGGATTTAAAACTCAACGGAGATAAGTTTACGGGGGTGAATTATATTACGCTTGAAACTTTTTCTATCAGAGATAATTCGTTGATTAAAAAAGATACTGCAATTTATCTTCTTGCTGGAGAAAAGATTTCAGGTACAAGCATTACAGGGAATTAGGTTATGGAAAATTTAAGTTTTGATACGATTATTTTGGGTGGAGGACCAGCCGGTCTTTCTGCTGCTATTTATGCTGCAAGGGGTGCGGTATCTACTGCAATTATTGACAAAAACATGTTCGGAGGGCAACCTTCAAATTATTTGGAATTAGAAAATTACCCCGGATTTCAGGTAATTGGTGGGTACGATTTGATGGAAAAATTTGAAGAACATGCTGACCAATTTGGAGTTAAGAAATTTCCTATGCAGGAAATTGAAAAAATTGATTTGTTGGCAAAAAAGATTTATACAAAAGAATTTGAATTTTCTGCCAAAACTATTATTATTGCGACAGGCGCACAGCCAATGAAACTGGGGGTTAATGGAGAAAAAGAATTTATTGGTAGGGGTGTAAGTTATTGTGCAGTTTGTGATGGAGCTTTTTACAAAGATAAAATTGTCGCAGTTGTAGGTGGTGGAAATTCTGCAATTGAAGAAGCCATGTACTTGACAAAATTTGCCTCAAAAGTTTACGTTATACATAGGAGAGATGAGTTAAGGGCTGACAAGATAATACAAAAACGAGCTTTCGAAAATAATAAAATAGAATTTGTTTGGGATAGTGTTGTACAAGAAATTAGAGGAGAAAACACCGTTAATTCAATTGTTTTGAAAAATGTTAAGACAGAAACTGAAACAATTCTGGTAACTGATGGAGTGTTTCCTTATATCGGAATTGTTCCAAATGTGACGGATTTTAGCGGACAATTAGAGCAGGATAGAAATGGCTTTATCAGGACTGATGCAACAATGGCAACTTCTGTTGATGGTGTTTTTGCAGTTGGAGATGTTCGTAATACGCCATTAAGACAAGTTATAACCGCAGCTTCAGATGGAGCAATTGCAGCAGTTTATGCCGTTAAATATGTAGAAGAAGTGGCAATGTTGCATAAGTAATTATTAGATGCAAAGAAGCAAAGATGTATGGAGGCATAGTCCATTTCGAAAGATAATTCTTCCTTCCCTTGAGGGAAGGTTAGGATGGGTGCTGTCCCGTAAGGGAAAACTGAACGATTAAGGATAAAGTATTACACTAAATAGTAGGGCGGGATATCAATCCCGCCACAACTTTTCTTAATTAAATTTAATTATTTTCTAAATACGATTTCGTCGTTATCTACATCTATTATGACTTTATCGCCTCGTAAGAATTTTTGTGCCAATATCTGTTTAGATAATGGGTTTTCTATCAATTGACGAATTACACGTTTTAATGGTCTTGCACCATATACAGGGTTAAAGCCACGTGTTGCAAGAAATTCTTTTGCTTCAGGAGTGATTTCAAAATCAATTTCTTGATCTTTTAACAATTTTCTCAAATAATCCATTTGAATATCGACAATTTTTGTTAAATCTTGCATATTCAAGGCTCTAAAGAAGATTGTTTCATCAATTCTGTTTAGAAATTCCGGTTTGAAACGACTTCTCAAAACTTCCATAACTTTTTCTTTAGTATCATCAAATGATTGAGGATTTCCCAAAGAGTTAAGTGTGTTTTCAAGAATAATATCACTTCCTATATTTGAAGTCATTATTATTAAAGTGTTTTTGAAATCAACTGTTCTGCCTTTGCTATCAGTTAATCTACCATCATCAAAGATTTGCAACATAATGTTGAATACATCCGGATGAGCCTTTTCAATTTCATCGAAAAGAACAACTGAATAAGGTTTACGACGAACAGCCTCTGTCAATTGCCCACCTTCATCATAACCGACGTATCCCGGAGGCGCTCCGACCAATCTTGAAACGTTATGTTTTTCCATATATTCTGACATATCAATACGGATCAAGGCATCCTCATCATTAAACATAAATTCTGCTAATGATTTGGCAAGTTCTGTTTTACCTACACCTGTTGGTCCTAAGAACAAGAAAGTACCGATAGGGCGTTTTGGATCTTTTAATCCTGATCTTGCCCTACGAATAGCATCCGCTACCGTATCAACTGCTTCTTCCTGGCCTACTAATCGTTTGTGAAGTATATCTTCCATATTCAACAATTTTTGTTTTTCACTTTCGACAAGTTTTGTTACTGGAATACCTGTCCATTTACTAACAACATTGGCAATATCATCATCTGTAATTTCTTCTTTAAGAAGTTTGTTGTCGGTCTTTTCTTTGTTTTGAACGGCTTTTAATTGCTTTTCAAGTTCAAGAAGTTTGCCATATTTCAATTCTGCAGCGGTTTGCAAATCAGTGTTGCGTTCTGCTTCATCAATTTGAGTTTTTACATGTTCAATTTCTTCTTTAATACCGGCTTCGCCTGTAATAGAAGCTTTTTCTTGCTCCCATTGAGCTTTAAGTTTACCGATTTTGCCTTCTAGTTCATTGATTTGTTTTGTCAAATCCTCAACTTTTGCTTTGGCATCATCGTCATCTTCTTTCTTCAAGGCTTCTCGTTCAATCTCGAATTGGATTTTTTGACGCATCATTTTATCAATTTCTTCCGGCATAGAATCAATTTCAATTCTCAATGAAGAAGCTGCCTCATCAATCAAATCGATTGCTTTATCCGGTAAAAATCTATCTGTAATATATCTATCAGAAAGTTTTGCGGCTGCAATAAGCGCACTATCCAAAATTCTTATCCCATGATGAACTTCATATTTTTCTTTCAAGCCACGCAAGATAGAAATTGTATCCTCAACTGACGGTTCTCCAACTAAAACTGGTTGAAAACGTCTTTCTAAGGCAGGATCTTTTTCAATATATTTACGATATTCATTTACTGTTGTTGCTCCAATTGTTCTCAAAACACCACGAGCAAGCATCGGTTTCAACAAATTACCTGCATCCATAGAGCCTTCTGTAGCACCGGCTCCAACTACAGTATGCAATTCATCAATAAACATAACGATTTCACCGTTAGAATCTTCGACTTCTTTCAATACTGCCTTTAAACGTTCTTCAAATTCACCTCTAAATTTGGCACCAGCTACCAAAGCTCCCATATCAAGTGAAACAAGTTTTACATCTTTCAAACTTTCAGGAACATCACCTCTAACTATACGTTGAGCCAAACCTTCTACTATAGCTGTTTTACCAACACCTGGTTCACCTATTAAAACAGGGTTGTTTTTAGTTCTCCTGTTCAAAACTTGGATTATTCGTCTAACTTCTTCATCTCTACCAATTACGGGGTCTAATTTACCTTTTCTTGCTAGAGCGGTTAAGTCAGTTGAAAATTTTTCCAAAGCTTTCATATTTTCTTCTGCGTTTTTATTATCCACTTTTTTATTACCTCTAATTTTCTTCATTACATTTAAAACTTTGTTAGCATCTACTCCATAAGTCTTTAATACAGACTGGATTTCACTACCATCAAGCTTTGTCATTGCAAGTAGAATATCCTCAACACTAACAAATTCATCTTTCAATTCTTGAGCTTGCACTGCCGCCAAATCAAGTAATCTATATGTTTCATTTGACAAATAAACTTGACCAGACGGAGGACCAGAAATTGTCGGATAAGAATTTACCATTTGTGAAATCTTATTGATAAAATTTTGATTTAACAGTTTTAATTCTGTTAAATAATCTCTAATAATACCCTCGCCTTTTATCATCGCAAGCATAATGTGCGCCGGTTGTAATTCAGAGTTTTTATGGCTTTGCATTACTGCTCCGGCAGAGTTTAGCAACTCTTGAGAATAATTCGTAAACTTTTCAAAATCAGGCATAAAACCTCAACTCCTTTTTTCAAAATATCTATAATTATATTTTAACGTGGTTTTTGGAAAAGTCATTGAAATTAATTATTAATTAATTTTTTGCATCAATTCCGGTCAAAAATGCCACAGGTATAAAACCTAAAGATAATCCAAAAAAGAACAACAAAGGAACAGATATAATCATCAATAAAACTGCATTAAAAGAGTTAAAAATATTCTTTGCTTTCACAATCGCTAATGAAATAATCAAACCATAAGCCATTGCCAAAACCGGTGCATATTTTATAGCCAGACGAGTTGCCTCCTGGACTGTCTTAATTTCCGGGTGAACAGTCGCAATTAAAAAACCACAAATTATCCCTGCAACAATTGCTCCAAATATTGAATAAACAATGTAAAACCCAAAAATTTCAAACCCTGTACGTTTTACAGACAAATCAAATAAGTTTTTAAACATAAATTTCCTCCCTACTTAATTTCCTGCAAAATATCCGTTGAATTGAATTTTTTAGAAGAATGTACATTTATATATTCTTTCAAAAGTTCAAAGCAAACACTGCACACCTTATCATTAGCTTTTCGGTCGTATTCCGAAACGAAGTCAAAATCGTTATCAAGACAAGAATTTAGAAAATCTCTCAACTTATAGTGCATAATATTATGTAAATGATATTTTTCATTACAATTAATACATAAAATTCCACCCATTTGAGAAGAAAAATACATGTTTTCATCTTTAATTGGCTCACCACAGCAAAGACAATTATCTAACTCCACTCCTAAACCCGAAATCTGCATCATTTTTAATTGAAATTTTATAACAGAAATCATAATTTCTATGGAATTTTCTGCATTAGAAATCTTATCCAAAACCTTATACAAAAGCTCATAAATCTCTTTAGAACACGGATCGTCTTCAACTCCAAAATTGTTAACAACTTCAGTTATATACATAGAATAAAAAATTTTATCCATATTTTGGCGAGTTTTATGAAATGTATTTAGAGCTTCTGCCTGACAAATTCTATCAAGGTTTTTACCTTTATACAACATAAGTTTATTGGCTACAAGCAAATCCATTCTTGCACCCAATTTACTCTTTGGCTTTTTTACACCTTTTGCAACGCCTCTGATTAAGCCCTTGTCTTTTGAGTACATGACAATAATTTTGTCTGCTTCACTCAAATTGTAAGCTTTCAAATTAATTGCATCTGTTACAAAATTGTTCATTCAACTATCTCTTACGCTAATTTTTTACACAAATTTGTGCTTTTTAATTGATTTCTCCCAAAATATAGAATAAATCTATTTGCCAGAAGGGCCGAATGTACCGTGAAATACTCCTCTGAACATTTGTTGTAATTCGTTTTTGTTGTCAGAGTAAGACATTGCATCATCTTCTGTAATCAAATCCTGTTCATACAATCTGTACAATGATGTATTCATTGTAATCATATTATTGAACGAACCTTTCTTAACAAGTTCATAGATTTCTTCTAATTTGTCTTTTTCAATAAAGTCTTTAACCGTTGGTGTTACAACCAAAACTTCACATGCCGGTCTTCTACCTGTTCCATTAGAAATTGGGATAAGTTTTTGGGAAACAGTTCCTCTTAAAATGGAAGCCAACTGTCCTCTAACAAATTCTCTATCAGACGGTTCATACATGTTAACAATTCTGTTAACTGTTTGGATTGCATCGTTCGTGTGAATAGTTGCAAATACCAAGTGACCTGTTTCTGCAGCTTTAAGCGCAGCAGTTACAGTATCCTTATCTCTTATTTCACCGATAAATATAACGTCAGGGTCTTGTCTTAAGGCATATTTAATACCATCAGGGAAAGATGGTGTATCAATTAAAACCTGTCTTTGAGAAACAAGTGATTTTTTGTTCGTAAAGATAAATTCAACCGGATCTTCAATTGTAATAATGTGTTTTGGATAATTAATATTAATATAATCAATCAAAGATGCGATTGTTGTTGATTTACCGGAACCGGTAGGTCCTGTAATCAATACCAAACCATTATTAAGAGTAGCAAATTGTTCAATTGATTCCGGCAACATTAATTCCGCGACACGTCTTATGCAATAAGGAATTGTCCTGATAACAAGCGCACTTTTACCTAGTTGACGGCTCAAGTTTACCCTGAAACGAGAAACTCCGTGAATTTCATACGCAAAATCCAAATCAAATACTGAGTTAACTTTTCCTTTAAAGTGAGTAGGAAGCAAGATATCATAAGCAATTGAGATATCATCTTCTGTTAATACAGGCATGTCAACTTTGGTAATTTTTCCGTCAATTCTAATTGCCGGATGCTCATCTACTTGTAAATGAACGTCAGAAGCACCTACAGCAACAGCCTTTTTCAGGAATGATATAATATTAAACTTAGTATTTGTGTGGTTTTCAGACATAATTATCCTTTCTGGTTATATAGAAAATTGTAGCATATTTTATAATTTGTGACAATAAAAAGTTTTATGTAACGAAAACTTAATAATTGAAACCAAAAAGTCAATTCTTCAAAACAAAAATACTTTATATAAGAGTAAGGGAAATCAAAAGTTACTGATTGGAAAAACAAATAATTGGATATTAAAAATTAATCGAGTTCATCAAAGGTTTTGAACAAGATTAAAGGAAAAAGATTTTATTTTATACTCTCTCTCTTAATATCCTCGTGTTTATTTAATGTTGCCTCTCTAAGGCAACTTTTTTTTGCATGTATATAGGGGGTATGCAGTTTGAAGTATGATATGTTTTAAATGAATGTTCTTTTGTGGCACACTCTTGACACACTTATGATTAAAAACAGGCTTACATATTGACTTTTGGAGAAAAAGTGATTAAAGCAAAATCACATTTTAGATTTATAACGAATTGGGCGCAAATATATATATTAAAATAATTTTAGAAGATGTTAGTGCTATTCCGGTAGGTTATATTTAAGTTAATATATAGTTGCTTATATAAACTTAATCTTCTGCAAAAATCTCAAATTCAATTTTGTCTTGAGGTGGGATGATTTCTACTTCTTTTCCTCTGAATAGTATTCCACAGTAACCGATATATTGTGCAATACGTTTATTCTTGTACTTCAAAATATCAAAGCCATTTATTGATAATGGAGAAGTTATTGTTATTAATTTACCATCAACGGTTTTGGTCCTAAACTCTTTAAAATCTATTTGTGCATTGTCATAATACCAACCATTGTCACTGACAAAATCTACCAATCCATAAATAGGCGTATCTTTTTTTATGTACAAATTTCCATGCTTGTAAACATCTTTTGTTATTATAAATTTAATCTTGTCGCCAACTTCCGTTTCGTCGTAGCAAGTTGATATTTTCACTGCGGGAGTTATGGTAATTGGAATATTTTCAGCAAAAACCATTGAGCCACATATAATCAAGCAAAATGTTAAAAATATGTTTTTTAGCATTATAATGCTCCCTCTTGTTTTTGTTGGCGTTTTCTTTGTTTTAGCTGAAATTCTTTGATTTCTTTATTCATAGCGTATTCAAAGTTTTTATAAGAATTTGTCTTAGTAAGTGGTGAATTTAAGTATTGCGGATATTTTACGTAAATATACTTGTACATCGCAATTAATCTTTTAGAACCTTTTGGATGTGTAGACATAAATCCCCAATCCCAAACCGGTTCACCTGCAATTTTGTTCATTATTGTAATAGCCGCAATAGGGTCATATCCGGATTTAACCATATAGTCAATTCCGTTTAAATCAGCTTTTAATTCATATTTTTTGGCATTAGATGTCATAGATATATATTTCATCATGCCACCATAAGCTTCTACTGAATGCGCAATTTCGTGTGACAAAATAAATGCTAATTCATCATCATTGTCTATATACAAAAACATTGGTGTATATATAGAAACCTTTTTATCATAAGCATTTGATGTTGCGTTTAAAACTTTGCTATCGTTTATTACAAAAATTGGAATACGACGAGATATTTTATTATCTACAAGAATTTTGTTTCCAACATTCAAAACTTTTTCTTCACTCAAACCTTTCTTATCCCAAAAGTTATTAAGAGTAATGTTTTTGATGAGTAAAACATCTTCTGCCATTGCGCATGAACCAATTAATAAAGCTCCTAAAATTACTATAGTCTTTTTCATTATAATTTTCCCCACATAATTCGTATGTTTTATTTTAAACTATCTTTTAAAATTTGGCAACAAAGATGTAAAACTTTTGTAAGGATATTTTAATTTAGATATTTCAATGCTATAATATGAAATAGTTACAGATTATTGGAGAGCGAAATTATGTGCGGAATAGTTGGATATGTAGGTAACAAACCTGTTGTAGATATATTAATGGATGGCTTGGAACAATTGGAATACAGGGGGTATGATTCTTCCGGTATAGCTGTTATGTGTCCAGAAGATATCAAGGTTTATAAAGCAATTGGCAAATTGCAAAATCTACGTGATAAATTGAGAGGACATGAAAAAGAATTTAATACATCAACAATGGGGATTGGCCATATAAGATGGGCTACTCACGGTGCGCCAACATTATTGAACGCTCATCCTCATACTTGTAATTGTGGAAGATTGGTCGTAGTTCATAACGGAATTATTGAAAACTATAAAGAATTAAGACAAAAATTGGAAGCAGAAGGTTGTGTATTCAAATCTCAAACCGATACAGAAACAGTAGCGCACCTCGTTGCAAGAAAATATTCTGTATGTAAGGATTTAACTGAGGCAGTAAGGTTAGCATCTAAAGAAATCGAAGGTGCTTATGCTCTTTGTGTTATGCACAATGACTGCAAAAACACTCTTGTTATTACAAAACGTAATGCGCCTTTGTTAGTTGGTGTTGGACAAGGAGAATATTTTGCGGCATCTGATGTTCCTGCAATTATCAAACATACTAACAAAGCGGTTTATTTAGAGGACAATCAAATAGCAACATTAACACCTGATAGCATGGAAATTATTGATGTAGAAAGAAATTCTGTTAAAGCAAAAGTCGAAGTTCTTCCTTGGGAACCTGTTGCATTGAGCAAAATGGGGTATAAACACTTTATGCTTAAAGAAATCCATGAACAACCTGATGTAATTAGAAATATTTTGGTTGGCAGACTTCATGCTCCAGATGAAAACATCGTTTTAAACGAAGTTAAATTAAATAAAGATACATTAAAGAATTTGAATAGAATACAAATCATAGCTTGCGGAACATCTTTACACGCCGCAATGATTGGGAAGTATTTGATTGAAAACTTCTGTGGTATTGCAGTTGATGTAGAAGCTTCAAGTGAATATATTTACAGAAAAACAGTTACAGATGAACATACACTAGTTATTGGAGTTTCTCAATCAGGAGAAACTGCTGATACTTTGACGGCAATTAAACAGGCAAAGGCAAAAGGTTCTCATATTTTGATTATCACAAACAGACCTGATAGTGCAATGGCAAGAGAAGCAGATAGCTTAATTCCTGTTAATGCAGGGATTGAGGTTTCTGTAGCTGCTACAAAATCTTATATCGCCCAGTTGATGGCGTTTTATCTATTATCACTTTATATGGCTGAAATCAAAGAAAGTGTTGACAATTCAACTTTAACATCTTTAAAAGCGGAATTGATGGTTCTTCCACAAAAAATTGAACAAATTTTGGCACACAAAGAAGATATTCAAAAAGTTGCAAAAGTTTATGCAAATACAAAAGATTTTATCTATATTGCGAGAGGAATAAATTATCCGACAGCATTAGAAGGCGCGTTAAAACTAAAAGAAATCAGTTATATTAATGCAACAGGTTATCCTGCCGGCGAACTTAAGCATGGTCCAATTGCAATGTTAGATGAAACCATGCCGGTGCTTTCTATTTTGATGAACGGTTCTGTTTATGAAAAACTTCTTTCTAACAGTGAAGAAGCAAAAGCTCGTAATGCGAGAATGATTGCGTTAACAAATTCAAAGGATGAAAAATTGGATTATCTTTTTGAACACATAATCAGAGTTCCTGATGTTCAAGAGTTGTTCTCTCCAATTATTGCAATGATACCTTTGCAGTTGATAGCTTACTATATTGCAGAATTTTTAGGAAAAGACGTAGATCAACCTAGAAATCTTGCAAAATCAGTTACTGTGGAATAGTTTTTAATCAAAATTTATTAATCTTGATTAAAAATTGCGAAATAAATCTGCGATGACAAATATTAGTTGAACGTTAAAAAGAACATGTCATTGCACACTTGTTGTGCGATCCTTTGCCGACATTGATGCTCTTAAATTTATTTCAGGGTGACACGTTAAGTTATTGACATGAGATTTGTTTAATTTCCTTTTAATATTTATTAACAGATTTAGCAATTTTTCTTTTGTTTTATCATTTAATAAAATATAGGAAAAATTTTTCAAAAGGGGAAATATGATAACTGAAATAGGCAAAAATATTAAGTTTACTGGAGTAGATTCTAATATTGGAACTACAAACCAGATCAAAAAGAATGAGAAACTTTCAGGAACAGTTTCTTCCGTTCAAACAGACTCTTTTGAAAAACAAGGCAATACTAAAAAACTTTCAACAAGCGCTAAAATAGGAATTGGAGCTGGCATTTTAACAGTTGGTGGACTGATTGCAACTGCAATTTTTACTAAAGGGAAAAATATAAAACCTGCAAATTTTGCGGAACATCTAGATTTTAAACCCGCACAAACAATGGAAGAGGCTATTGCTTATGCTAAAAAGAATTTAGGCGTAGAAAAGTTTGACTTTGGTAACGATGTTGAGATGGCAAACTGGGTAAATGAAGGTTTGACGAATATTAATAATAGATTTAAAGGCAAAGCTAATATGCCAAAAGAATTGCGTTGGTTTAATGCAGATGAATTATCAAGACATTCAGATAGTGTGTTAGGATTGTGCAATGCTGAAAATGCAAGAATAACATTTAGTAAAGGCAATATTGATAACAGTATAACAAAATTTAAGGATTTAGTAGAAAAAACATTTAAGCCATATTATGAAAATGGAGAACTAATGGCAGCTTTTCATCCTGGAGCGGACAGAAAAGTACATGGTGAAATTTTGGATATATATGATGAATTAGTAAAAAATCCTTCTGACATAAGTCGATTTGATGCTATAAATGGGCGATTATTAATTTCTGATTATTGCCAATCCTTAGAGTACTTTAATAAGAATGCATTAGACATATTAAAAAATAAAATCTTAAATAATGATGTTGCTACAAAAATTATGAAAGATAATAATATTTCAATAAATATAAAAGATTATGAAAATTTGCCAAAAGAACAATTAAATAAAAAAGTGGTAAAAATTATTGCAACTATTGGTGATAGCACACCTATTACAGAAACAGGAACATTACGTGGAAATTCAAAATTTGGAATATTATATCATGAAATGGGACATTATTTACACAAAATGAATAGGTCTTTAAAAGATGAAATGTGGGGTAATGTTTCTAAAAAAGCAAAAGAAGAATTTATTACAGATATTAAAAAACAGGACATTGCCGGAAAAGTTTCAAGCTATGGAAAAACTAATCCAAACGAGTTCGTTGCAGAATGTTTTAGCGCACTTTGTGCAGGCAAAAAACTTCCGAAAGATGTAATGGATTTATATAAATACTACAAAGGTCCTGAGTTACCGAATATGTAGTTTTAAAACAACAACACTGCTAAAAGTGCAAATAATATTAGTGGGATGTTGTAATGCAAAAATGTCGGGATACAGGTGTCTTTGATGTGTTCGTGTTGACCGTCAGCGTTTAATCCTTGTGTTGGACCTAATGTAGTTCCTGATGCCGGTGAACCTGCATCTCCTAATGCTGCAGCTGCTGCAAATACTGCAATTGCTTCTAGCGGATTAAATCCCAAATGCACGAATATCGGAACAAATAGTACTGCTAAAATTGGGATTGTACCAAAAGATGTTCCAATTCCGATTGTTATGAACAATCCAACCACTAGCATTAAAAATGCCGCAACAAGTTTTGAACCCATCATAAATGGAATTAATCCTGTCACCAAACTATCAATAGAACCTGTCGATTGTAATACACCTGCAAATCCGGCAGCAACAAGCATGACAAAAGCAACATATCCCATCAAACCAATTCCCTCATTGATTAAAATATCCATTTTTTCAGGGTTAATTGCTCTTGTCCCAAAAATTATTGTTAAACCGATTAAAGCTCCTAACGGCAAAGATTTTGTCCATAATTGAACCCCTAATGTTGCAATCGCAGCAAAAAGAGTTATGTAATGACTCCCTGTAAATCTCAATGACCTTCTTCTTTCTTCTCGGAAAGGAACATCTTGATATTCTCTAGGTTTTCTATATGAAATAAATATTGCCCATAACAATCCGCAAAACAATCCCACCCCAAGTATCCAAACAGATTTCCATACATCATTAACAGTTACCGGCATGCCATTTATTGTCATATTGTCAGCAAGTAATCTTTGGAATATTAACCCAAATCCAGCAGGAAATACGATATATGGTGTTACCAAACCAAATGCTAATGCGCAAGCAACTGCCCTTCTATCCAGTTTAAGCTTATTCATCAGATGGATTAATGGCGGAATTATTACCGGAATAAACGCAATATGCACAGGAATTAAGTTTTGCGATGCACAAGCAAGAAGGGTTAAAATCAAAAGTAATATGAATTTGTTGTTTTTGATTAGTAATGTAATTCTTTTTGCCAAAACATCTGCTAATCCGGTATGAGCCATAGCTGCTGCGAATGTTCCAAGTAAAATGTAGCTTAATGCAGTTTCGCTATTTTGCCCCATCCCATTAATAAAAACATCCATAATTTGTCCTGCGTGCATACCAGCAACTTTTCCGGCTACAATTGCACTTACAATTAACGCCAAAAGTACGTTAACTCTGCATAGGCAGAGAATACAAAGTAGTATTACGGATATTATTATCGGGTTGAAAATAAACATAACGTTTAGTGAGTAATGAATATTGGGTAATGAAAAGTTATTTACGCTAAAATCGTTTCATAGCTTTTCACTAGCACAACTACACTATTTTATATCCCCTCCATTTTAGGTTTGCGACCACAACCTTTTGCCTCATCACAAAAACCTAATCTTTCACATTTCGGAACAAGATATGGTTTCAACCAAGGTTCAACTTTGATTAACTCGTCGCACATCATTTTTACCATTGTTCTGATTTCATATTGCGCACGAGTACATAATCTCAAGTTTGCAAGATGTATCATTTCTCTTAAATTTAAACTTGCAACAAGAGAACTTGCGGCAGCATTCGGAAGAACAAATCTTGCATCTTCTGCCGGAATTCCAGCTTCTACAAATTCTTGATACTGATCAGAAACTTTTCCCATAAACTGAATATATTTTTCTTTTAATTCAGGATTTTTTTCGATAGTTGGAGGAATAATGTAGTCAAATTGACCTTTTTCCTTAACATATCTTTGAGATTTTTGAGAAAAAGACATGTGTCTGTGTCTAACAAGTTGGTGGGTACAAGCTCTTGAAACATTTGAAATCGCAAAACTTACTTGGATATGTTCAATTGTCGAATAATGCCCTGATGAGATTACTTTTTCAATTAATTTTAACATTTTTTCTTCATCATCAGTACTTTCGTATATATTAATCGGATAATCTGCGCTATAGCAGGTTCTACAAGCTGTATAGACAACTTTTAACATATTGTCCGGTTTTGAAATTAAATTTACAACCGGTTTGTTATTATTTTCCATGTACCCCTTCCTCTATTTAAAATTTCTTTTAATCCTTACACAAAATTATACCACCCTTATAGTAAGAGTGGCATAATTGTAAATTTTTTCTAACATTTTATCGTCATTAAAAATTTTTCAAAATTCTACTGACGATTACGACTACGCTTTTTTACCGTAACGTTTGTTAAATCTTTCTACACGACCTTCAGAGTCAAGGATTTTTTGTTGTCCTGTGTAGAATGGGTGACAGTTGTTGCAAATTTCAACTGTAATGTTATCGTTGATAGAACCTGTTTCGATTTCGTTACCGCATACACATTTGATAACTGTTTTCTTATAATCAGGATGAATTCCGTTTTTCATTTGTTTACCTCTTTCTTTTCTCAAGATTCCAAACTTGATTTTTATAATTCGACTAAAACAATAATACTACAGAAATAAAAAAGTGCAAGTATTCATAAATCTCATGCAAATGTCTGATGTTAAAATTTCTTAATGATTGCATAATATAAAAGTTATCCGTTAAAAATGTTATAGGTGATTGAGAGAATGAATTTGCACGAACAATGCTTACTTAGATATTTGCAAAACCCAGAAGAATTATCTTATTCTACAGAAATTTTGAAAGTTAATAATTTTATTTTAGAAAAACAGTTTATCCTAAAAAACATCAGCAATTCAGAAATTGTTAAAACTTTAACCTCTCATCAGTAAAGTTAATTTATTTTCTTGCCAAATATTTTGCATTTGATTATACTTAGATATATAACCAGTTTAAATAAGATTGAGGAATATGTTTAAGAAAATTTCATACGCAATAGGTTTATTTTTTTTCGCATTGTTTGCGTTTATCATATTGAAAAATGCTAACTTAGCATCTTTTGTTGATACTGTTGAAAATAGGACTTTTGACTTGCGCCAAAGTATTTTGATTAATGAAGGTGCTAAAAAGCCAAGTGAAGATATTGTTATTGTGGCAATAGACGATGCGACCTATGAATATATTTTGGATAATTACGGAGAATGGCCACTTCCAAGGGATACTTATGCCAAAGTTATTAACTATTTAGAACAACAAAGTCCCCGTTCAATTGTTTTTGACTTGATGTTTGTAAAATCTATTAAGAGTTCAAATGGCGCAGATGAAATGTTGATTAATTCTTTTCAAAAATACAACAATATTTTCACCTCTATGAATTTTGACAACCAATCAGAAGATTTGAGAATACCACCGGAACTTCCGGATAAATTATCTTTGAATATTCAAAACAATTCAAAAATCGATTTTAGTCAACTGACTTTTTCAAATTGTAGAAAAATTTTACAAGGTATAATTAATGCAACTTCAAATATCGGAATAATCAATGTTTCTCGTTCAGATGATGGTATTTTAAGAAAAATGCCTTTAGTTGTGAAATATAAAGATAAATTCTATCCGCAACTAGCATTAAAAGTTGGTTTAAATTATCTTGGGGAAACCCAACAAACATTTACGATTGATAAACATTCTGATTTGCATATTGGAGATAGAAGAATTTATTTAGACAAAGACGGGAGTGCAATCCTTAACTGGTATGGTCCAGCCGGAACATATACTTATATCCCGATGTACCAGTTGATAAAAGCGGTTAATGGCGAAAAAACAGAATTAGATTATGATTTTTCAAACAAAATTGTGTATTTTGGAACAACTGCCGCAAGTCTTTTTGACATTAAAACAGTTCCAACAGGCAAAATTTATCCGGGAGTTGAAGTTCAAGCAACATATGTAAATAATATTTTAGATAACAATTTTATCAAGAAAGTTGATAGAGGTTACACAATTGTATTAAGCTTGCTATTAGCGTTGTTGATTGCCTCAGTTGTTACTAGAGTAAATTCAGCATTTGCGGCATCAATGATGTCATTGTCGACTTATTTTGTTTATATTTTGATTGCGTATTATGCAATGCGATTTGAGAACTTGTGGTTAGAATTAATTTATCCTTTAATATTTTCTATTGCCGCATTTACCCTTGCCTATATTGTTAAATATTTGATTAAGTCAAGGGATTTTGAACAACAATATATGCTTGCGACAACAGATGGATTGACAGAGCTTTATAACCACAGATATTTTCAAGAACAAATCAGAATGCAGGTTGAACAATCAAAACGTTATAGCAACAATTTTTCATTAATTATTATTGATATTGATTTCTTTAAAAAATTTAATGATACATTCGGACATCAATCAGGTGATGCAGTGTTAAGACAGGTTGCGCAAACATTAAAGAAAAATGTCAGAGCGACTGATATTGTTTGCAGATATGGCGGAGAAGAAATGAGTATAATTCTCCCAAATACAACTAAAGACGAAGCTTTTGCGACTGCTCAAAAGATTTGTAATAGAGTTGCAGAAAAAACGTTTAAATTGACCGGAAATAACGAAACACATGTAACTATAAGTTTAGGAGTTTCAACATTCCCATTTGATGGTGATACTGCACCTAAAATTATAGAAGCAGCAGATAAGAAATTATATAACGCCAAAAACAATGGTAGAAACCAAGTCGGCAAGTAAAATTTAGTTGCCTGTTTACTTATAACCTTTTGTGTAATATAATTTTTGTATGAATTACCTCAATAATAAATATGATATTATAGTTGTTGGAGCAGGACATGCAGGTTGTGAAGCTGCTATCTCTTGCGCCAAATTAGGTGCAAAAGTTTTACTATCCACATTGAATGTTGAACATATTGCTCTTATGCCTTGTAACCCTGCAGTTGGTGGCCCTGCAAAATCAACTTTAGTTAGAGAAATTGATGCTCTTGGTGGCGTTATGGGTGAAGCTGCTGATGCGACTTACATTCAGATGAAGATGCTAAATTCGTCTAAAGGACCTGCGGTTAGGGCTTTGCGAGCGCAATCTGATAAACGTCAGTATATGGATTATATGCGCAATATTATTGAGAATAATGAAAATATTTATCTTAGACAAGCGTGTATAACTGATTTGTTGGTTGAAAATGACAGAGTTGTCGGCGCAGTTGACGAATTTGGAATTGAATATTCTGCAGGAGCTATTGTTTTAACAACTGGAACTTCTTTAAACGGTAGAATTTTTGTCGGACTTCGCTCATATAGTGCCGGCAGAATGGGAGAAAAAGCGGCTTACGGATTGTCGGAATCTCTTGTGAAACATGGAATAAACATCAAAAAATTGAAAACCGGTACTCCTCCGAGAGTTGATAAACGCACAATTGATTATTCTAAAATGACAATTCAACCTGGGGATGAAACCTTACATTTCTACTCATTTAGACCGGACAGACCTGTAAGAAAACAATATCCTTGCTATTTAACAAGAACGAACGAGGAAACACATAACATCATCAAGGCAAATTTAGACAAATCACCAATGTTTAGAGGATTAATTCAGGGCGTTGGACCTCGTTATTGCCCATCGATTGAGGATAAAGTTGTCAGATTTAGCGAAAATCCTTCTCATCATATTTTTATTGAGCCGGAAGGTTTAGGAACCTATGAAGTATATATTCAAGGTTTTTCAAGCAGTTTGCCTGCAGATGTTCAGGTTAAAATGTTAAGAACTTTACCTGGACTTGAAAATGCTCATGTTATCAAACCTGCTTATGCGGTTGAATATGATTATGTTCCGGCAGTACAAACAACCCATTCATTAATGTCCAAAAAGATTAAGGGGCTGTTCTTTGGCGGTCAAATTAACGGCACAAGCGGATATGAAGAAGCTGCAGCACAAGGTTTAATTGCCGGAATTAATGCTTATAATTATTTGAACAATTCTGAATTATTGGAACTTTCAAGAAGTTCTTCATATATCGGAACATTAATTGATGATTTAGTAACAAAAGATATTCAAGATCCTTACAGAATGCTAACTTCTCGATCAGAATATCGTTTGTTATTAAGACAAGACAACGCCGATGCAAGACTTACTCCAATCGGGAAAAAGGTTGGCTTGATTGATGATGCTCAATATAAAGTCTTTACCGACAAACAGGAAGCAATTGAACGTGAAATGTTGAGGATTAAGGATGCTAAAATATCTGCGACAGATGAAGTTAATTCGGTTCTTGCAAAAGTTGGTCAAAATATCGATAGAGGTATTAAAATTGCAGAACTGTTAAAACGCCCTGACATTGATTACAACATCATAAAAGAAATTGACGAAGAAACCAAAAATTTAAATATTCCATTTGATGTTGCAGAACAGGTTGAAATTTTGACAAAATATGACGGATACTTGAAGCGACAAGAACAACAGGTTAAAGAAGCAGGAAAGTTGGATAAATTCAAAATTCCTGATGATATTGATTATTCAAAGATTGAACATATCTCATCAGAAACAAAAGATAAATTGTCGAAAATTAGACCGAAAACATTGGCACAAGCCTCTCGTATCGGTGGAGTTAAACCTGCTGATATTTCAATATTGATGGTAATGCTTGAAAGACATCAAGTTGCAAGATTATAGGATTTAAATGTCGGCTTAGAAAAGACGATTGGCTTGTTAGTTATTAGAACTGCTATTTAGCGCTTTTTGCCAAGCTACTTGTCGTTTGTTTTTGATACGAACCTGAGCAATACGATTTTTTAATAACTCATTTAGAATATTCAAGCTTTCTTTCATTTTAGGTTTGATTCTTATGTTGTTTAAAATTGCTTTTCTATTTTGAAAAGGTTTTTTTAGCAGATAAGCGAGGTCTTGTTTATGAGTGCTGATTTCGGATTTTAACACATTCCTCATAGATTGAAATTCGTCAATAGCAAGTTCATCTGGTATTTCTTTGGTTAATTTTCTAGCTTGTTGGATTATTTCACTCTTTTTTTGACGTTTGTTAAAGTTGAATAAAAGTTTTTCAAATTCCATTTTTTTATTTTCAATAAAATGTGTAACAAAAGAGCTATATTCTCCTTTAAGTCTAAATTTGGCAATTTTAGGGTTGAACAAAAAATCGAATAAATGTTTTGCTTGGTGGTAAGCGGTGTATTTGTTTGTTATTTGGTTTTTACCATTTGTTGGTAGTGTCATTTCGTAATTTGGAATGCTGGTTTTTACTTCCGGAGTATATTTGTCATATTGTAGAACTCTACGAATAGTGCCGTCAAAATTTTCAGGAGCTTTGGTAATATAAAAAAGTATTTTGTCTGGTGCTAAAATTTTTTCAATTTCGTTAGTAAATTTGAGCATATTCAGATGTTTCCCGTTTGTACTTGGCTCAAGTACTTCAATAAGTTTTTTGTTAAGCAGTTCTGCTTGTTTAAATCTTTGTCTTTCTGTTCCTCTAATTCTTTCCAGTGGTAATTTTGCGCTTGGCAATAATGTATTTGTAACTTTAACCATATTTTAGCCTCATTAAATTTACTTAAGGTGTATATTTTCATTTGTTATAAATGCAGTAAAAGAAAATTTTTGCTATTAATCTTTACAAATTTGATATGCTAACCTTGTTGTACCATCGTCTTTTTGAATAATTTTGAAGTATGCAAATCCAGCCTTTTTGCCAGTTTTTGCCATAAATGTTAATATACATAAATTTAAATAAAAAAAACTAAAAATTTCCCAGAGATGGATTCGAACCACCGTTGAAAGATCCAGAGTCTTTAGTCCTGCCGCTAGACGATCTGGGAATAACTGCAAGTTTATTCTATTGCAAACATTAAAATAATGCAATTAAAAAAATAAAACAATTATCAATTAAGTGGAATTGGAACTAATCTGCTATAAAACTTGTATTCGTTATAACTTTTTGGAAGTGTGTTCCAGTATCTGTAAATTATTTTTCCTTGTTGGGTTAGTTTTTCTACTAATTCATCCGCAATTTCAATATTTGGAGCTAAATATGGGTAACAAAACGGAATACAGTCAGATGAAATTTCTATGTTTAATTGGTTAGTTGTTTTTAATTTTTTATGGTAATTAAGAAATATTTCTTGTCTTTTGTAGTCTTTCGGGACATTGTTTTCACCCTCTCCAATCCATAAATAAGCTCCATCTTTTACCGATAAAAATTTTTTAGCAGAGTTGAAGCTCGCAAAACCACAAGGTTTTGCATAATAGGAATGAGCATTGTCAACTATTAATTTGGGGTAGGTTTTAATTAATTTTTCAACATTTTTATCACAAATCCCAAAATAGTTAGGATATAAAATAAATTTATCTTTTGGGAAATTTTGTAATGGGAAAAAATTATCATCAATGTTATAAAATATAGGCTTGCATTTTGCTTCAAATGCGGCATGTCGCATAACATCACACAGATAATATGGCATGTAGATTTCTTTAATTTTATATGTTTGTAGTAGATATTTGAAGGCATCTCTCGCAAATCGAAATTTCATAAAGGAATTATAGCAAAAATATTTATAATTAATAAATCGTAATGAAATTATCTAAATTTTTAAAGATCTTATAAAAAACAACCGATAAATAAAATAGTAAAAGACTTAGGGTGTATCTTATGGCAATAAATGGAATAACAAGTTTTTCGTCATACCATGTATGTTCCGGAAGTGGAATTGATGCAGAGTGGGAACGTATTCAAAGACGATTGAAAGAATATGGCATAAAATCTTCCGGTAGCAAGGCTACAGATATGTCGAAATTGCGTGATATTGAAATGCGAGAAGTTAAAACATTAACTGCTCCGTCAAGTAAATTTTTGACTATAACAAAATCAGAACAAGAAAAAATAATTGAGCAAAAAAATAGTCATAAAGTCAATAAACAACTTAAAAAGGAAGAAAAAGACGAATATAACTCAGAAAAATACCAAAATACTCAAAAAGCTATGAATACGCTCGGTGAACAGATTTATTTAGTGATAAAAATGAAGAAAAAGAATGGCTAATGTCTGTTATTTTGCGGTATTTCTGCAGTTTCTTGTAATAAATTTAATAGAAGATTATCTATGTTTAGAAGATGGAAATGTTTTTTTATATTAAGTAATCATCCATTTAAAGTAAAAGAAAAAGGAGAAAAATATGAGTATTAGCCGGTAGGGTGGGAACCGCTACAGGCTTTTTCCACCCTACATTCTTACCCCCGTTTTACTCCGAGAGTCTTTGAAAGCAAGACCGATTTTTGAACTATTTTCTCAATACCCATTGCAAAATTTCCCATAGTTTATTCATGTATATATAAAAACAATTTTGATTAAAAAATTAGCCCTAACTAGCAAAATATATTTATCACAAGCATTCATAAGAATATGAAATGCCAAATAGTTACAAACTCGATTAAAAATTTTAAAACAACAAACATCGGAGGACTACCAGTCCACCCAATTATAAGAACCCCGAAACTTGAAGAAGTTCAAGATATTCTTGAATTGAACTCCAAAATCAAAATTGGCGAAGGAACATCCGGAACCACTTATGAATATGGCGAAAATGTAATAAAAATTTTCGACAAAATTCTAAAAAAACTTGCAAAGAAAACTTTATTTTCTGAAATGGATAACTTGGCAAGTTTGAGCCATTTAATCACTAAATCGGGGAACGAAAATTACCTCCACAACACACAAAAAGGACTTTTCGCATTTGAAAAAGATAAATTGCCTATCCTTGTTTCATCAAAAGTTGCTGGAGAAAATCCACACCCGATAGAAGCACCATTCAACGAAAAGAACCTTGAAGCGATTGTCGAAACTCTTAACCGACTTGATAAAGGTTTTGGTAAAACTCAGTTCCTGCAAGCCGATATGCGGCCTCCAAATATTAAAATCACAGAAAACGATGCAGGATTACTCGATTTTGAATACCTTCAAAGAGTAAAACTTGGGGATGAGAAAAATATAGAAAAAACAGCAAAAACTCTTCCTCAACTCAACAAATCAAACTACACATTCTTTTTAAATGAAAGCGACACAGGTTTTGGAACAAGTAACCTGAGAGCATTTGAATACGATACACTTGCTCCTTATTTATATAGAAGTCCAAATATTACACAAGCCCAAGAAACGTTTAGAAATTATATAAAATTAAAAAGTGAACACCATTTGGAAATGGCACATCACTATAACAAACTTCAAACCGAATTAGGGGACGAAATATTTAAAAGAATGGAAGCAGAAGAAGCATGTCACTACATGGCGTTAAAAAGCGGAGATAAAGACATCTTACATTCAGAGGCCGCTAAACTTCAGATGTATTCATTCTTACGTTGGGTAAACCTTACAGCTCAAAAACTCAGTGCTCCGCCTATTAACATTGCACAAATTGAATCATTTTTGGATAAAGAACGTGCCAGTTATATCCAAGAGATACAACGTGGTATTACAAACAAAGATGCAGTAAAAGTTTATTACTATACAAACGCAAAAAATACCGCAGATGAAATTTCGAATTTGATTGCTTATGCAGCACAAACATATAAAATTCCACCTGAAAGGCTTATGCAAAAAGCTGAATTTGGATTACTAACCGACAAATTATTATGTAAAAGAACACTTTAAATGCGAAACAGCCGGTAGGGTGGGAAAAGCCAGTAGCGGCTCCCACCCTACATTCTTTTAAATACGTTATGCAAAAGATGTTAAACTATAAACATTTATTAAAAAGAATGTAGAAAAAAAAATTTAATAATTAGACATGCAATTTAATAAATCCTAGACATTCAAGATAATAAAAATTTCCCCTAAAAGGAGTTAAATTTAAGATTTATTATTTTGCGTGTCAGACATTTCAAATTTAAGTATAGTTTTTCGGACACTTTTGAAATCGGTTTTTGCAAAGTTTAATCGCTATGTTTGGCTTTGTGTTTGAATTGTATCCGCTTCCCCAAGTCTGAGAGTTGGGGTTTTGAAAAGTCCAGAATGTCCGGTTATTAGGACGAAAATGTCCGGTATCTTTCCATAAAATTTTATAAAATCGCCGAGTTTCACGATTATATTTGAATTACAGCCGAGTGCAAAAAACGGACATTTTATGCAATTTGTTAATTAAAAATTATACTAAACTCGGAAGCGTCCCGTAAATTGTGCCTTTTAGAATTTTAATTATTTCGCATAATTCTACTATATTCACCACTAAGTCGGAAGTAATTTTTTTTAGTGGGAAATCGCTTCCCTGACTTTATTTTTCAAATATTTTATCGAAATAAATTCCAAAACTTATATATAACTTTTCTAAAAGTATGTGTAAAAAATATCGGATTAATTTTACCCCTCAAAGACGGAAGTAGAATTGAGATAAAACAGCAGATTTTTTTAGAATAATAAATTCAAACCCCGTTTAAATTGTGTTTAAAAGGTGTTCAAAAGCAGTTTTATAAAATTTTCTGCTTAAAATTCAGATATAATCGAACACAAAACAACACATTTCCCCCAGAAAATATATAAAATAATAATTTAACATTTAAATGTTAGAAATTATAAACCATATTATCTATATCCAAAAAATATTTACAAGTTTCCATACTAATCCCATATATTTCATTTTTATCGATATCACCCGAATTTACTAATGCAATTATTTTGTTTTTAGAATTAAATATTGGGCTACCACTACATCCCTTGTAAAAATCGTGTGAGATCATAGGCTTTATAGATTTAAATTTATAATACCTTGAATCTTCTTCCCAAGGTCCTAGATATATCATTTCAGTTTTTTGTAAAACATGAGAAAATATTGGTTGTTTACTATGTTTTTCGTACATAGGTAGCACCAATCCTGCAAATCTACAATGTTCACCCTCAGTTGGTTTATCTAACAATGTTGTCTTAATAATTTCTTTCTTACATTCAAAATCTACATCTCCACTTGCATTTGGATTTAGGATTTGAAAATAATTATCTAATTTATTTTTATGTGAAGTAACTTTCATATATGCAAAATCAACAAAATTTTTTAAACCTAAAAAATTAACAAAATTATCATATTCTGAATTTTTTACATTAAATTCACTTATATTTGCGGATTTTAATCTGTCAAATGTTCCCATAGGTTGAAATAATATACGGCGTTGATGTTTATCCCATTTTATTCGTAGATGAAACATATAGTCTTTTACTGCATGTTCAACAGTTAGTACATAAAAATTGTTATTGTACTCTATTATACAACCAGAAGCATAATGAAGTGGTTCCTTCGCTTCATTTAATACTTCCATTGTTATAAAACTTTTTTCTAAGAAATAGTTGTCCATTGTTAAATAATAACATGAAATTTATTTTATAATTTTGTTAATTTTAACAATTTTATAAAGCGGAAATTGTACAACACACTCTGACACATTTCCCCCTTAAACACTTCCATTTTGAGAGAAACCAGTCTAACGTACAGTAGCTTCAATAATAAATAAGGATACGGTATGACAGACATTAATAATAACGATCTTTGGATTGATGTTGAAACACTCGCAAAACTGAAAAACATTACACGCAGAGCAGTTCGGCTTGCACTAAATCAAAATAAATATGAATACAGGGTTGAAAATATCCGCGGAGGTAAAACATACAAAATTAAATTATCAACACTTGAAGAAGAGCTTCAACTTAAGTATTTTCAAGAATATTATGATGATTATAAAACATGTGATAACGAAGTTATTGAACTATCGAATCTTAATATTAAACAGGAAAAACTTATATCTGAAAACCAAAGAAAAATCGCTCTTGCAAAATATGACCTGATTTATGCTTTGCTTGATTTTAGGAAAGAATATAAAAGGGACAAGTTGAAAACA
>ERZ1034882.232-NODE-232-length-31857-cov-11.651248_pt1 | contig 31857 bp, 25 predicted proteins | sample MGYA00520606_ERZ1034882 | MGnify/ENA primary metagenome ERZ1034882 (study PRJEB33766, sample SAMN09781726) | gut metagenome | biome: gut microbiome | host: Homo sapiens | place: Madagascar | study: EMG produced TPA metagenomics assembly of the PRJNA485056 data...
ATGATTGAAGGAACTTCATCAAATCTTAATGTGTTTCCTCATTGGAAATTCATAAGAAAACCGCTACAATAGGCTTATGATTAATCATGAAAGAAAGGAAGCGTACTTTGTACGTGTTGTTATCCTGCCAGACAGGGTGGCATTGATAAGGGAGCGTCAGATTATGTACCATATTTTAGTTTGTGATGATGAAAAGGATATTGTAACGGCTTTAGGTATCTACTTAAAGAGCGATGGTTATCAGGTTTACGAGGCATATAACGGAAAAGAGGCTTTGGATATCATTCGAAAAGAAGAAATTCATCTTGTGCTGATGGATATCATGATGCCGGAGATGGATGGCATCGAGACGATGGTCAAGATCCGCGAGATCTCGAACGTACCGGTGATTCTTCTAACGGCAAAAAGCGAAGATACCGACAAGGTGTTAGGTCTTACGGTCGGAGCGGATGATTATATTACAAAGCCTTTTAACCCGGTCGAGCTGCAGGCGCGCGTGAAGTCGCAGCTGCGCCGATACATGCAGCTTGGAAGCGGACAGGTACAGCCGAGCCGGATTACGATCGGCGGAATCGAATTGGATGATAAGTCCAAAGAAGTCTTTTTGGATGGCGAAAAAGTAAATCTGACGAGAACGGAGTATGACATCCTGAAATTGCTCATGGAGCATCCAGGAGAGGTATTTTCTCCGAATCAGATCTATGAGACGGTATGGAAGGACAGTCCGTATGGAATTGAGAATACGGTTGCGGTCCATATCCGTCATCTGCGCGAGAAGTTGGAGTACAATCCGGCGGAGCCACGTTATCTGAAAGTCGTCTGGGGACGCGGATACAAGATGGAGGAAATATAAGATGAATGAGTTAAAGAAACAGACCTGGGCGAAGGTGGTGGCGCTTGTGCTTGCCATCATCAGTGGCTTTGTGCTCGTGGTGACGGCAGTGGCGGCTGTCCTGTTCGGAACAGTACCGGAAATGCAGATCAAGCAGTCGGAACTGGAAAAAGCGATGCAGAAGCAGCTTCTGGAAGGATACGGAAACTATCTGCTGCAGGATAGCGGTGCATTTACGGATCAGGAGTACAGTGACGGAGCGCAGGAGACCCAAAACAACATTGACTGGAGTGGCCTGGATGGGGGAAATATCCGCTATTCCGTGGCGTTGGAAGCAACGGATGGAAGCACAAAAAAAGTATTATATACCAATGATGCATCGTTTGACACCGATTCGGCGCTGACCACTGTGAAGGTACCGGCCCAAAGCTATGTGGAAAATAAGATCATGCAGCCTTCTATGTGGTCACTTCTGTTTGGATATGCAAATCAGGACTGGTACTGGACGGAGCAATGGAGAACGCGTCAGGTACAGAAGATCGTCTATGATAAGGAAGACGGTATGTTCTATGGACAGGGTGCCACCGGCAATTATTATACGATGAATGCATTCTACTGTTACGGGACGGGGAAAACTGCTTCGGATATGTCGGATGATTCCTTTTCCCGCGAAGAAGGAGAGAATGGAGAGGTCTGTTACACGCAGGATACAACCGGAAAACGGTTGGACGAAAAAACGATCGAATTGTGGATGAAGAATAATAATGTGCTCCTGTTTGATTCGTATGAGGCTTCTTTTCAGGATGCCGGTTCTTCGATCATTGAGACGGTTGACCATATTCCGGATGAGAAGAAACTGATTCTGGAGAATGCGTATCATCTGGACAGTGACGGAACCTTTGAATATGACGCAACATCCTTAAAAGGAAAGCAGATTGAAGAGTATACCGTTTATCTGTCGGTTATGGATCCGCTGATTAAGAAAACGACACTGAAAAACGGCACAAAAGACTACCTGAACACTGTTCATCCGTTGATAAACCGCTTTTGTGTATTTCGTCAGACATCGGGAATCTGGGTCGTGATATCGGCAATGATCTTTCTGGCCTGCCTGGTATTTCTGATGCAGGCAGCGGGAAGAAGAAAGACGGATGATGAGATTCACCTTACCTGGGTGGATAAGATTCCATACGGAATTCTTTTATGCATGGTCGGACTGATTGATATGGGATGCATCGCTCTTGTTATGTTATGTATGGATGCGTTCATCTCTATGTATATAACATTAGGGCTTGGCGTTGCTTTGATGCTCCTTCTGACCGCAGCTGCAGAGTATCTGGTGCTTCTTGTGCTTACCAGTACGGCGGTTCGTGTGAAAATGAAAAAGTTCTGGTATTATACCGTCTGTCATCAGATATGCAGACCGTTTCACTGGCTGGTGGCAAAGATCCGTGAGAATACAGCACTTTCCGTCCGGGTTGGCACTGCAGTCACGGTACTGACGCTGCTGCAGCTATTCGTAATCGGGGCAACCGATTATGATACCGGAGTGGAGATTTCCCTATTCTTCTTATATAAATTAGTGGAGATTCCGTTTGTGTTCAAGATTGCTTTCCAGCTAAAGAAGATTTTTGATGCCGGAAATCGTATGGTACAGGGTGATTACAGTCAGCCAATCAACACAAAGAAGATGATTGGTTCATTCAAGGCACATGCGGATCATTTAAACAATCTCGGACAGGGAATCTCCCGTGCCGTGGATGAGCAGATGAAGAGCGAGCGCTTTAAGACGGAACTCATCACAAATGTATCACATGATATCAAGACACCACTGACATCAATCATCAACTATGTGGATCTCATGGAAAAAGAAGAGATCGACAATCCGAAGGTGCAGGAATATCTGGAGGTGCTCGATCGCCAGTCGGCACGGCTTAAGAAACTGATCGAGGATCTGATGGAGGCGTCCAAGGCATCGACCGGCAATATTAAGGTGGAACTGGAAGAATGTGATGCAACGGTCATGCTGACGCAGGTGGTCGGCGAGTTTGAGGACCGCGCGAAAAAGAATGATCTTGATATTGTCGTAAGCAGCCCGGAACCTCCGGCCAATATTATGGCGGACGGAAGGCATCTGTGGCGTGTGATCGACAACCTGATGAGCAATATCTGCAAGTATGCGCAGCCGGGAACCAGAGTGTACATTGATCTGGAAAAATATAACGGAATGGTGATTATGACCTTCCGCAACACGTCCAGATACCAGTTAAACATTTCAAGCGAAGAATTAATGGAGAGGTTCGTGCGCGGCGACAGCTCGCGAAATACAGAAGGAAGCGGGCTCGGTCTCTCGATCGCCCAAAGCCTGACAGCACTGATGGGAGGTAATTTCGCAATCCAGATCGATGGAGATCTGTTCAAGGCAATCTTAAGTTTTGACGAATGTGAATAGTATTTCTTGCTTTTTATGGGTAAGTTGCTATAATGTCTATGTTAAACACATAAATATTATCGGAGGAATTTATTCGTGAAGATTATCATTGCCGGCGATGGAAAGGTTGGTCTTACACTGACGCAGAAGTTGTCAGCGGAGGGTCATGATCTTACATTGATCGACTCAAACCAGAAAGTATTAGATTCCAGCGTGGAAAGATATGACGTCATGGGGGTGCAGGGTAACTGTGCCTCCATGCGCGTGTTAGAGAGTGCAGATGTACGGAAAGCGGATCTGCTGATCGCCGCAACGAGTGCGGACGAGATCAATCTGCTTTGCTGTATGACGGCACATGGGTTAAATCCAAAGATTCATACGATCGCAAGAATTCGTAATCCGGAATACGGAAAGCAGATTTTTACGATGCGGGATGTGTATTCCCTGTCACTGATGGTCAATCCGGAGAAGCAGGCGGCAAGAGAGATTGAGCGACTGATCAAGTATCCGGGATTTCTGCAGAGAGATACCTTTGCCAAAAGCCGTGTGGAGATCGTAGAACTTCGTATCGATGAGGGCAGCAAGCTTTGTAATGTTGCACTCAATGATCTGGACAGTATCATCAAATGCAAGGTATTGGTCTGCGCGGTCAGCCGCAAGGGCGTTGCCCAGATTCCGGACGGACATTTTGTATTGCAGGAGGGAGACCGTGTCTTTGTTACGGCACCGTCCGAGAATCTGACGATTTTGCTTAAGAATCTCGGTGTCATCACACACAAGGCAAAGCGTGTTATTATCTGTGGAGGCGGACGAATCGGCTACTATTTGGCGGAGCGTCTTGCGAGGAATGGCGTTACCGTACAACTGATCGAACAGGACGAGGATCGCTGCGTGGAGTTGTCTGACAAGCTTCCGAAGGAAGTATGTGTGATCCATGGAGACGCGAGCAGCCAGTTCCTGTTGGAGAGCGAGGGTGTCTCAGACTGTGACGCTTTGGTTTCGATGACCGGAATTGATGAAATGAATATGATTATCTCACTTTATGCGAAGAACTGTGGTGTGCCGCAGGTCATCACAAAGGTTGGACATATGGAGATTCATAATATCCATGACACATTAGGACTTGGAAGCGTGGTCTGTCCGAAAGAATTATGCTGCAATAATATCGTGCGTTATGTGCGTGCCATGCAAAATACGGCAGGTGCGGCGCTGACACTTCATAATATTGCGGAGGGGCAGGCAGAAGCATTAGAGTTTGTTGTGGATGAGAAGACTCGTTATATCGGTACTCCGCTCCGCGAGATGAAGACGAAGGCGAATGTCCTGATCGTTTGTATCAGTCACGGAAGCAAGACGGAGATTCCGAGTGGTGATTCGATGTATCAGAAGGGCGATTCCCTGATCGTCGTGGCCAAGAGCGGTATGGCGCTTTTGCAGATTAACGATATATTTGAGTGAGGAAATTATGAACTATAAAATGATGGGAAAGTTCATTTCCCAGATCCTGTTTGTGGAGGCTGCATTTATGCTGCCTGCATTGTTGATCAGTGTATTAGAACGCAATATTCCGGGGATATGGGGATTTGCGTTATCCATTGTGATTACAGCCGCTGTTGCATCGGTTCTGTATGTTCTGTGCCGCCATGCGGTACGGCGCTTCTATGCAAGAGAGGGACTTGTATGTGTCGGCATGAGCTGGATCTTTATGAGTCTTTTGGGATGTCTTCCTTTCTTTATGTCGGGGGAGATTCCGAATTTCTTAGATGCATTATTTGAGATCGTATCCGGATTCACTACGACCGGAGCATCGATCTTATCGAATGTGGAAGACTTGTCCAAAGGCATGCTTTACTGGCGGAGCTTCAGCCACTGGTTAGGTGGAATGGGTGTACTTGTATTCCTTCTGGCTGTGGGCGAAAGGGGCGACAAGGGAAGCGGCTTTACGCTGCATCTTCTGCGCGCGGAGAGCCCGGGACCGACCGTTGGAAAGCTTGTTCCGAAGATGCGTACTACGGCACGTATTTTGTATATGATGTACATCTTACTGACGATTTTGAATATTATCTTCCTGTTATTCGGAGGCATGTCGCTTTTTGAAGCGGTATGTACGGCGATGGGTACGGCAGGTACCGGAGGATTTGGTATCAAAAACGACAGTATCGCCGGGTACAGCCCGTATATCCAGAATGTATGTACTGTATTTATGCTGCTTTTTGGTGTAAACTTCGGCTGCTACTATCTCCTTATGATCAGGCATGTGAAATCCGTATTTGAGGACGAGGAGCTTCGGATGTATTTTGCAATCGTTCTCGGAAGTATTGTGCTGATCGTCTTAAATCTGCGCGGTTATTACGATACGATCGGTGAGACGATAAGGCATGCGGCTTTCCAGGTTGCCAGTATTGTGACAACGACCGGATTTGCGACAACGGATTTTGATCTGTGGCCAAGCTTCTCGAAGGGAATTCTGTTTGCGCTCATGATCGTGGGTGCCTGTGCGGGAAGTACCGGAGGAGGACTGAAATGCGGACGTGCATTACTACTTCTTAAGAATCTCAGACGTAACACAAGGAGGGTGCTCAATCCACACCGTGTGGAAGTGGTACGCGTGAACGGGCGCAGGATCAGCGAGGATGTGCTGGAAAACACAAACACCTATCTGGTAGCGTATGTTGTGATTACTCTGGTAAGCTTTCTGCTCGTATCCATTGACGGACTTTCTTTGACCACGAACCTTACTGCGGTCGTATCGTGCTTTAACAATATCGGACCGGGATTGGAAATGGTGGGACCGACCTGTAATTTTGGCATCTTCTCGTGGTTCTCGAAGCTGATTCTGATCTTTGATATGCTTGCGGGACGTCTGGAGATCTTTCCGATGCTGATCCTTGTAAACCGAAGCACATGGAGACGCCGTTAGAGACAGTTATACAGAAACACTCTGGGAGGAATCCCAGGGTGTTTTTGCACTATTACGGCGCTTGTTTGAATCTTACATATATGGTATCTTGTAGGGAGAACGATTACACAACTTCTGTAACAGCATGACTTCGGCTGGAGGGAATTGGGCGGCACGTTTTCTTCGAACGCCCATTAAGGCAGACACGAAATCCATCGGACACATTCTGTGTTCAGACGGACATTCGGAGCGCCACTGTCTAAGCTTGAGCGGACAACAAATTATCGAAAGAGTCCGGCGGACATTTTATGCAAATTCCTGATTTTGGATAACTAGTGTCCACACAGGAGCCAGCCGCCCAATCCCCCTCCAGCCGAAGCCCGGCACCACAGGAGTCGTGTGATCAGCAACCGTATCAAAGAGAGGAGAATGATATGGGAATCGTATATCTGGTAGGAGCAGGACCGGGAGATCCGGGCCTGATGACATACAAAGGCATGCAGCTTCTGAAGAAAGCGGACTGTATCATCTATGACCGGCTTGCATCGCCGGAGCTGCTTGCATACGCAAGAGAGGACTGCGAGTGTATTTATGTCGGGAAAGCGGACCGGCATCATACGCTGCCGCAGGAAGAAATCAATGCGCTTCTCGTGCGCAAGGCGAAAGAGTATGCCTGCGTGGTAAGACTGAAAGGTGGAGACGTTTATGTGTTTGGCAGAGGCGGCGAAGAAGGCATGTTCTTGCAGGAACATGGCATCTCATTTGTGGTTGTGCCGGGCGTGACATCGGCGATCGCAGGCGCGGCTTACGCGGGAATTCCGGTAACGCAGCGCGGTGTGGCAACTTCGTTTCGGGTGATCACAGCGCACAATCGTCATGATCAGACAACGGATATGGATTACGCTTCCATGACCGATAAAACGGAGACTTTGATTTTCCTTATGGGACTCAGCAAAGTCGCAGAGATCGCAGAAGGACTGACAGATGCAGGACGCAATCCGATGACACCGACGGCCGTTATTTCTCATGCGACAACCGTGCAGCAGAAATGCGTGGTCGGAAATCTAGCGAACATCGCTAAACGTGTCGCAGAAGAAGGACTGACTTCTCCTGCGATGATCGTCGTCGGTAATGTGGTGGCGCTTCGCGAGAAATTAAATTTCTATGAGAAGCAGCCTCTTTGGGGAAAACGTTATCTTGTGCCGAAGATTGGAAGTGAACCGTCAGGGCTGGCGGATCAGCTCTGGGTCAAAGGCGCTTATGTGAAAGAACTGCAGCTCGGACGTATCGAGTGGATTCCTTCGCTGTACCGGAAAGAAGAACTGGCAGGCGTGGATCTGCTTCTTTTTACGAGCAAGAACGGCGTTACATATTTTATGAAAAATCTTCGCGCGTCCAGGCTGGATGTGCGTGCGCTTGCGCAGGTAAAGCTGGTCGCGATCGGGGAGAAGACCGCGCAGAAATTAAACGAATACGGACTTGATGCAGATTTCGTGCCGGAACATTACAACAGTGAAAATCTGGCAGCCGAACTGAAAACATACATCAATACAAACTATGGCAACGACCCGTTCCGTAATGTTACCTTGTGGCATCCGACTGCAAAGAATGCAGATGAATCCCTTGCAGATGCACTTGTTTCCATATGCAGTTACGGACGCATGAATGTCTATGAGAACGTGGAGGTTCCATTATCCGACGATTGGATGGATGAGGATGTTTCCTACGATGGAATCCTTTTTACTTGTGCTTCTTCCGCTGAGCGTTTCCTTGCGTCGGAGACAAGAAAGAGATGGCTTTTTGCCAAGCGGCAGATGAAGGTTTATGCGATCGGACCGAAGTGCCGGAAGAAATTAGAGGCGTTTGGAATCCTTGATGCGACCGAGGCTTCCGTAAGTACTTACGAAGGAATGGTGAACGCGTGTACGCGAATGTAATTGTAGATATTTCGCTGGATAAATTGGATAAGACATTTCAGTACCGGATTCCGCAGGGAATGGAAGAAGAAATTAAACCGGGCGTGCAGGTTGACATCCCATTCGGCAACCGCACTCTGACCGGCTACGTCATCGAAGTGACAGACGACGCAGAGTTTGATGTCGCGAAAACAAAGGAATTGATCGGTGTTCATAAAGGGAGTGTTCCGATTGAGTCGCAATTGATCGCCTTAGCGGGATGGATGCGGAAGAATTACGGATCGACCATGAACCAGGCCTTAAAGACGGTGCTGCCAATCAAGAAGCAGACAAAGCAGGTGGAACATAGAAGCGTAACACTTGGAATCCCAAAGGGGGAGGCTATGCAGAAGCTGGCGCTTTTTGAAGCGAAGCATTATACGGCGAAAGCAAGACTGCTGCGGGAGCTGATTGAGGAAGAACGCATCGACTATGCACTTGTGACACAGAAACTGAATGTGTCAGCGGCAACGATAAGAGGAATGTCGGAACAGGGAATTGTCGTGATCGAGACGACAACGAGTTACCGGAATCCGGTGGAGCATCTGGCACAGAAGGAATACCGGCTGAAGCTGAACGAGGAGCAGCAGCGGGTGGTGGATACGGTGACGCATGACTGGGATGAAGGAAGAAGGCAGACGTATCTGCTCAAGGGTGTGACCGGAAGCGGCAAGACGGAAGTGTATATGGAACTGATCGCGCATGTGCTCGCAGAGGGGCGGCAGGTGATCGTGCTGATCCCGGAGATCGCGCTCACCTATCAGACGGTGATGCGGTTCTACAACCGGTTTGGTGACCGTGTGTCCATCATGAATTCCAGATTGTCGCAGGGGGAGCGGTATGATCAGTTCGAGCGGGCAAAGTCGGGAGACATCGATATCATGATCGGACCGCGATCGGCGCTTTTTACCCCGTTTGAGAGGCTGGGACTGATCATCATTGACGAGGAACATGAGACTTCTTATAAGAGCGAAAATGCGCCGCGTTATCATGCAAGAGAGGTTGCAATCGAGCGGGCGAGAATGAACCAGGCGAGTGTTGTGCTCGGATCGGCAACGCCTTCCGTGGAGAGCTATTACCAGGCGAAAAACGGCAATTACAAGCTGCTGGAGTTGAATAAGCGGGTCAAGGATCAGAAGCTTCCGGAGTGTGAAGTCGTTGATCTGCGGGAAGAATTAAAAGAAGGAAACCGGTCCATCTTAAGTACGAGACTGCAGGAACTGATGGAAGAAAGGCTGGAAAAAGGCGAGCAGACCATGCTTTTTCTCAATCGAAGAGGCGTATCCGGATTTATTTCATGCAGAGCTTGCGGATATGTGGTAAAATGTCCTCATTGCGATGTATCACTCAGTCAGCATGCAGGGGGCAGGATGGTCTGCCACTATTGCGGCTACGAAGAACCGCAGCCGAAGGTGTGTCCGTCGTGCGGAAGTAAATATCTCGGTGGATTTAAAGCGGGAACGCAGAAGATCGAGGAACTGGTGAAGAAACGTTTTCCGCAGGCGAGCGTGCTGCGTATGGATTATGATACGACGCGAACGAAGGATTCGTACGAGAAGATCCTGCAGGCATTTGCAAACCGGGAGGCGGATATCCTGATCGGAACGCAGATGATCGTCAAGGGACATGACTTTGCGAATGTGACACTTGTCGGTGTGCTTGCGGCGGATATGTCACTGAAAGTGGCGGATTTCCACGCATCGGAGCGGACGTTCCAGCTTCTGACGCAGGCTGTGGGACGTGCGGGACGAGGTGAGAAGCTGGGACAGGCGATCATTCAGACGTATGATCCGGAGCATTTCGCGATCCAGACGGCGAAGGTGCAGGACTATGAGGCATTTTACGAGCAGGAGATCGCGTACCGGGGGATGCTTTCCTATCCGCCGGTGTCCAATCTTCTGGTCGTGCATGTGATGGGCGGGCAGGAGCCGCTCGTTGCGCGTACTGCGAACCTGATCGCGGAAAAACTGAAGTCGGCAATCACAAAAAGCGGCAGGCGCGTGCTTGTGGTAGGACCCGCCGATGCGTCGGTGGCGAAAGTGAATGACGTATATCGCAAGATGGTCTATATGAAGGCGGCGGATTATAAAACACTTGTGGCGCTTAAGGATGCGCTCGAGCAGTTTGGAAAGAAGACGAACGCTTTCGCAAAAGTAACGATCCAATTTGATTTCAATCCGGCAAGCGGATTTTAGGAGGTAAAAATTATGGCACTTAGAACAATCAGAACACAGGGAGATGAGGTACTTGAGAAGGTCTGCCGTCCGATCGCGGAGGTGACACCGAGAATCCGCACACTGGCAGAGGATATGGTCGAGACCATGTATGAGGCGAACGGAGTCGGACTTGCTGCACCACAGGTCGGTATCTTAAAGAGACTTGTTGTGATCGATGTCGGGGAAGGTCCTTATATCATGATCAATCCTGAGATCATCGAGAGTTCCGGGGAACAGACCGGAGATGAGGGATGCTTAAGCATTCCGGGTAAGGCTGGAACTGTGACAAGACCAAATTATGTCAAGGCAAAATATTATGATTTAGATATGAACGAGTGCATGGTTGAGGGAACGGAGCTTTTTGCCCGTGCGATGTGCCACGAGTTCGATCATTTAGACGGACATCTGTATGTAGAAAAAGTTGAGGGACCGCTTCATGAGGTTACCTATGAAGAAGAGGGTGCAGACGAATAATGAAAGTAATATTTATGGGAACACCGGATTTTGCGGTGGGGACATTGGAAGAGATCATCCGCGCGGGACACGAGGTCGTGCTTGTTGTCACGCAGCCGGATAAACCGAAGGGACGTGGCAAAGAGATGCAGTTTCCTCCGGTCAAGGAGTGTGCTTTCGCACATGATATCGAAGTATTTCAGCCGAAACGTATAAGAGACGATGCGAATGTGGAATACTTAAAGAAGTATGATGCGGATATCATCATTGTTGCTGCATTCGGGCAGATCCTGCCGAAGAGTATTTTGGATATGCCTCGTTTTGGATGCGTGAATGTGCATGCATCGCTGCTTCCAAAGTATCGTGGTGCGGCACCAATCCAGTGGGCAGTCATCAACGGCGATGCGATCACCGGCGTGACGACAATGCGCATGGATGTAGGCCTGGATACCGGCGATATGATCGCCAAGCGCGAGGTACGCGTGGCAGAGGACGAGACCGGTGGAAGCTTATTTGATAAGCTTGCCAAAGTCGGTGCGAAGCTTTGTGTCGAGACGATGGATATGCTGGAAAAAGGCACTGCGACTTTTACGCCGCAGAACAATGAATTAAGTACGCACACATCCATGATCACAAAAGATCTTGGAAATATTGACTGGAAGAAGCCGGCAGTCGAACTCGAGCGCCTGATCCGAGGCTTGAATCCGTGGCCGAGCGCTTATACCCATCTGGGCAATAAGACATTTAAGATCTGGAAAGCAAAGGTGATTCCGGAGAATAGTGAATATCAGCCGGGATGTATTGTTCGTGCGGATAAGCATGATCTGATCGTGCAGACCGGTGCCGGACAGCTTGCCTTACTTGAAGTGCAGCTGGAGGGAAAGAAGCGCATGGAGGCAGATGCATTCCTGCGCGGAAATCAGGTAGAGACCGGAACATTTTTTTCGTAGAATGTAACCTGCAATTGTGAATCTCTGAGATAGCGGCTTTATGACCGCTTCGTAAAAAAGCAAAGTAGAAAGGAGCAGCTATGTATTTATATTGGGATCCTACGTATATTTTAGTTATTGTTGGCGCAATCATCTGCATGATCGCGTCCGCGAGAGTCAAGACAACCTTCAATAAATATTCGCGTTACCGCAGTATGTCCGGCATGACCGGAGCACAGGCAGCGCAGCGTATCCTACAGGCGGCAGGCATAGTGGATGTACAGATCCGCCATGTGTCGGGAAATCTGACCGACCATTATAATCCTGCCAATAAGACACTCAACCTGTCGGATTCCGTATGCAATTCGACTTCGGTCGCAGCGGTTGGTGTCGCAGCACATGAGTGCGGACATGCGATCCAGCATGCGAGAGGATATGTGCCGCTTAAGATGCGCAGTGCCTTTGTGCCGATCGCAAACTTCGGCTCCATGTTAGCGTGGCCGGTAATCATTATCGGTGCGCTCATGAATAACCGTTCTTCCATGATGATCATTGATATCGGAATTATTCTGTTTTCGTTTGCTGTCATCTTCCAGCTGATCACACTCCCGGTGGAGTTTGATGCTTCCCGCAGAGCGATGATGATGCTGCGTTCGCAGGGAATCCTGGGCGAAAACGAGTTGAATGGAACCAGAAAAGTACTGACTGCAGCGGCACTCACCTATGTTGCCAGTGCGGCAGCCGCAATCTTACAGCTGCTTCGAATCATCCTGCTTTTTGGAGGAAGAGACCGTGACTAACGCGATAAATACAAGAGAACTTGCGCTTGATATGCTGCTTGCAATCGACCGTGACGGACAGTACAGCCACCTTGTGCTGCGCGACGTGCTGGATAAGTACCAGTATCTGTCGAAACAGGATAGGGCATTTCTCACACGACTGACGGAGGGCACGATCGAGCGGATGCTGACACTCGATTACGTGATCAATCAGTTTTCCAAGACGAAAGTAAAGAAGATGAAGCCGCTGATCCGCGAATTGATGAGGCTGAGTGTTTACCAGATTATGTACATGGGTGGGGTGCCGGATTCTGCGGTCTGCAACGAGGCGGTCAAGCTTGCTAGAAAACGTGGCTTTTCCGGGCTGTCAGGCTTTGTGAATGGTGTTTTGCGAAGTGTGACAAGAGGTTGGAAAGAAATCAAGTTCCCGGATGACAGCGTAAAATATTCGATTCCAAAGTGGATCATTGACAGCTGGATGGCGGATTACGGAAGCGAAAAGACGAAGGCGATGCTGGAGGCATTTTCGACTCCTGCCAGAATTACGATCCGCACGAATCCGAAGAAATGTACGCCGGAAGAATTGCAGAAGCGTCTGGAGGAAGAAGGCGTAAAGGCAGAGCGGATCGAACAGATTCCGTATGCGTTTGCAATCTCGGAATTTGACCATCTGACGGGGCTTCCCTCCTTTCAGGACGGCTGGTTCTATGTGCAGGATATCAGTTCGATGAGCGTCGCGCAGGCGGCGGATCCGAAGAAGGATGATTATATTATCGATGTCTGCGCTGCACCGGGAGGCAAGAGTTCGCATCTTGCGGAACTTTTGGGTGGAAGCGGAATGGTCGAGGCGAGAGATCTCACGGAGTACAAGGTGGGACTGATCGAGGAGAACATCCAAAGACACGATCTAAAGAATATGAAAGCGGTGCAGCAGGATGCGACCATACCCGATGAGGCGTCGGTTAAGAAAGCGGACATACTGATCTGCGATCTGCCGTGTTCCGGACTCGGAGTCATCGGGCGCAAAAGCGATATCCGCTACAAGATGACGGCAGAGAAAGCGCATGATCTTGCATTATTGCAGCAGCAGATGTTAGATACCGTGTGCGCCTATGCAAAATGCGGCGGGAAGCTGATCTACAGCACCTGCACGATACATAAAGAAGAGAATGAAGATAATGTTGCGGCATTTTTGAAGAAGCATCCAGAGTTTACCTTGGTAGAGCAGAGACAGATCTTTCCGATGGAGGGAAGTGATGGCTTCTTTGTCGCAAAGCTGATAAGGAGTATGGATGAGTAACAGTAAGATTGATATCAAATCCATGAATCTGGCGGAACTGACCGAGTTTGTAGCGTCGATCGGAGAGAAAGCGTTCCGTGCAAAGCAGCTGTATCAGTGGCTGCATGTGAAGCAGGTCTATGCTTTTGACGATATGACGAATCTGTCCAAAGCGTTTCGCGAGAAGCTGGACGAGGTTAGTTTTATTACGGATTTAAAACAGGAACAGGTGCAGATCTCACAGATCGATGGCACAAGGAAATATCTCTTTTTGCTGGAGGATGGCAATGTTATAGAGAGTGTGCTGATGCGCTATAAACACGGAAATTCGGTGTGCATTTCCTCACAGGTGGGATGCAGGATGGGATGCCGGTTCTGTGCATCGACACTTGACGGCCTTGTTAGAGGCTTAAGACCTTCCGAGATGATCGACCAGATCTACAAGATCGGACAGGATATCGGAGAGCGTATCTCAAATGTTGTTGTGATGGGAACTGGAGAGCCGATGGACAATTACGACAATCTGCTCAAATTTATCACACTGCTGACGGACGAGAACGGACTGAATATCAGCCAGAGAAATCTGACGGTGTCAACCTGTGGAATCGTTCCGCGCATGCGGCAGCTTGCGGATGAAAAGCTTTCTATCACGCTGGCTTTGTCCCTCCATGCCTCGAACCAGAAGAAGCGACTGGAATTGATGCCGGTTGCCAACAAATATGACATTCATGACGTGATCGATGCATGTAAATATTATTTTGATCAGACGGGGCGCAGAGTGACGTTCGAGTACAGTCTGGTCGGCGGTGTGAATGACACGGATGAGGATGCAAGAGAACTTTCGCAGCTCATCCATGGAATGAACTGTCACGTGAATCTGATCCCGGTGAATCCGATCAAGGAGCGCGATTATGTGCAGTCCAATGCAGCAGTGATCGCCGCTTTCAAGAATAAGCTTGAGAAGAACGGAATCAATGTGACGGTCCGAAGAGAGATGGGGCGCGATATTGACGGGGCGTGCGGACAGCTTCGTAAGCGTTATATCAATGAAAATAAGTAGGTATTGATGAAAGCAGGGAAATGGTCTTTCCTTGCTTTTTGCTTTCTTGTATGGTAACATAGTCAAATATGGAGTAATAGGTTATGACGAGAGAAAGGATGGATCGGATGAAGACGTATTCCATTACGGATACCGGTGCATTGCGTGAAATGAATCAGGATTATTTCTTCGCATCGGATGATCCTGTTGGAAATCTCCCGAATCTCTATATCGTAGCAGACGGAATGGGGGGACATAAAGCAGGCGATTATGCTTCGCGTTACACAACGCAGCGTATGGTCGCATCAGTGTCCAGAAGCCCGGGGGAGGAACCAGTAACAATTTTACAGGAGGCGATCACGACCGCCAATAAGCTTCTGATCGAGGAAGCGGCGGAGGATGAGGCCAAGCGTGGTATGGGAACAACACTTGTTGCTGCTACGATTTTGGATGGAAAACTTTATGTTGCCAATATCGGAGACAGCAGACTCTATGTGATCAACCGGGATATCAGACAGATAACAAGAGATCACTCTCTAGTCGCAGAGATGGTGCGCATCGGAGAAGTGAATGAGGCGGATGCAAGAATACATCCGGATAAGAATATAATTACAAGAGCAATCGGAGCGGGCGAGGACGTTCAGGCGGATTTCTTTGAGATCGATCTGCAGGAGAACGACCGTATTCTGCTTTGTACCGATGGCCTGACCAATATGGTTGAGGATGATAAGATAAGAGATATCATACTTAGCGATGCGCCTTTGGAGGAGCGGGCAAAGCTTTTGGTTTCCACTGCCAATCGCAACGGTGGAAGAGACAATATTACAGTAATGATTATAGAACCATTTTCGTATGAGGTGAAAGCATGTTAACAGTTGGGACGTATTTAGCAGATCGTTATGAGATTGTAAGTAAGATCGGCGCAGGCGGAATGTCTGATGTATATAAAGCCAAGGATCATATCCTGGGACGTTTCGTAGCAATTAAGGTGTTACGTAATGAATTTTCAGAGGATCGAAGCTTTGTGGCAAAGTTTCGTACTGAGGCTCAGTCAGCAGCAGGACTGGAGCATCCGAACATTGTCAATATCTATGACGTAGGAAGCGAGGAGGGACTCTACTACATCGTTATGGAGTATGTAGAGGGAATCACTCTTAAGACATATATTGAGAAAAAGGGACAGTTGTCTTTCAAGGAATCGGTAAGTATTGCAATCCAGGTGGCAAGAGGTATTGAGGCGGCACACAACAAGCAGATCACACATCGGGATATCAAGCCGCAGAATATTATCATCTCCACGGAGGGTAAGGTTAAGGTTACCGATTTTGGTATCGCAAGAGCAGCATCCAGCAACACGATCAGTTCGGATGTGATGGGATCGGTTCACTATTCGTCACCGGAGCAGGCAAGAAATGGCTTCGTAGACGGAAGAAGTGATATCTATTCTCTCGGTATCGTTATGTATGAGATGGTGACCGGACGTGTACCGTTTGACGGAGATACAACGGTTGCAGTAGCTATCCAGCATCTGCAGGAAGAGATGGTTCCGCCGAGCAACTATGCACCGAATCTCCCGATCAGCATGGAGAAGATCATTTTAAAATGTACACAGAAGAATCCGGATCGCCGCTACCAGACAATTGAGGAGCTTTTGAATGATCTGCGCAGAGCGCTTGTAAATCCAGACGAGGATTTCGTTGTGATCGCACCACTTGTAGACAATGGTAAGACGAAAGTTATCAGTGGCGAGGAGTTAAAGCAGATCAAGGAGCAGCGCGGAGTTGAGCCGGTTGCAGAAGAGCCTAAGGATGTTGATGAAGAGGAAGAATATGATGAGGACGAGGAGGATGACGAGGAAGAAGAATCCGGTCTGAATCCAAAGTTCGATAAAGCAGTTACCATTATGGGTATTGTGATGGCAGCAGTTATTCTGATCGTGATCATTTATCTGATCGGAAGTGTATTTGGTTTATTCCGTTTTAGTTCCAAGCCTTCAGATTCCCAGAACACGGAGACACAGACGGAGACCCAGACGGAAACACAGACGCAGACGGAGCAGATGGTTGTTATAGAGAATGTAACCGGTTTGGATCAGGAAGCAGCAAAGAATGCGATTGAAGCGCAGGGACTTTATATGTTTGTGATTGCGCAGCAGAAGTCTGATAAACCGGCTGGCACGGTCATTGAGCAGGATCCGGCAGGCGGCTCGCAGGTAGCAGCAGGATCTACGATCAATGTGATTATCGCCGGAGACGAGAATGTAAGCTATACCGATGATAGCACAGATAATACTACAAACAAGACCGTTCCTAGTGTTTTCGGAAATCTCGAGAAGGATGCTGCCAATGCATTGAACTCGGCAGGATTTAAGGTTGAGAAATCTTATGAGTACAGTGACAGTGTGGATGCAGGAAAGGTTATTTCACAGAGTCCAAGCGGCGGGGCTTCCGCAGCAGAGGGAAGCAAGGTAACCATCGTGATCAGCCAGGGACAGAAGTCGGTTGATGTGCCGAACGTTTTAGGTCAGGCTGAGGAAAAGGCACAGAACACACTTGCAAGTGCTGGACTTAAAGTTGCCATCGAAGAGGCGCACAGTGACTCAGTTGAAGTCGGCAAAGTCATCAAGCAGAGTATTGCAAGCGGTAAGACGGTTCCTGCTGGAACAACGGTAACAATTACGGTAAGTCTGGGTGCTGAGAAATCAAGCTACAGTTTCTCTAAGAGTTACAGTGCTGACGGAGCGATCGGTGCAAGCTATACATTGACCGGAAGTGATGGAAAGACCTATGATTCCGGAGAAGTGGATGGACCTTCTGTTTCCGTATCTGCAAGCGATATGCCTTGTGAGTCCGGAACAGTAACAATTACATGGGATATTGAGACAACGGATGAGGACGGTGTGTCCAATGTAACAACCAAGACAGAGACACACAACGTTACTTTTAGCAAGCAATAGAATACCTATGCAGGGAAAGATAGTAAAAGGAATTTCCGGTTTCTACTACGTTTATGTAGCGGAAACCGGAATTTATGAATGTAAAGCAAAAGGAAGCTTCCGGAATCAGAAGATTAAGCCGCTGGTCGGGGACAATGTGGAGATTGTTGTTCTTGACGAAGAGAAGAAACTTGGCAATGTAGAAACCATTCTGCCGAGGAAGAATGCGCTTATCCGTCCGGCAGTGGCCAATATCGATATGGCGCTTGTCATCTTTGCGGCGGCAAAGCCGGATCCGAATTTTAATCTTTTAGACCGTTTTTTGTGTATGATGGAGTATCAGCATGTGCCGGTAACGATCTGTTTTAACAAGTGTGATCTGGTGACGGAGCAGGAGATGGAAGACTTGCGGGCAATCTATGAACCGGCTGGATATCCGATTCTGTTTACCTGTGCGAAGGAGGATCTTCATGTGGACGAGCTGCGCGCGTTGTTAACAGGAAAGACAACTTCGGTCGCAGGACCGTCCGGTGTCGGCAAATCCTCGCTCGTGAATCGGCTTCAGACGGATATACAGATGGAGACGGGACAGATCAGTGACAAGATCGGCAGAGGCAAGCATACGACGCGCCACTCACAGATCATTCCGATTGGAGACGATTCGTATATTATGGATACGCCTGGATTCAGCTCGATGGATGTGCCGGGAATGGAGAAAGAAGATCTCTGGCGGTGCTATCCGGAGTTTGTGGAGCATGAGCCGAAGTGCCGTTTTATCGGTTGTAGCCATATCGGAGAGCCGGATTGTGGCGTAAAGGAAGCAGTGGCGACCGGCGCAATCTCACAGACGCGATATGATAATTATGTTCTTCTCTATGAAGAAATGAAAAAAAAACGCAAATATTAGGAGAAAATTATGAACTGTTTATCACCTTCTATATTATCGGCAGATTTTGCAAAATTGGGCGAACAGGTATGCCTGCTGGACAAGGCAGGTGCGGAATATGTGCATATTGATGTGATGGACGGAAGTTTTGTGCCAAGTATTTCATTCGGATTTCCAATCATCAAATCGATCCGTCCTTGTACAGAACGCATTTTTGATGTGCATCTGATGATCGAGGAACCGATCCGTTATATCGATGAATTTGTGGAAGCGGGAGCGGATATCATAACGGTTCACGTGGAGGCGTGCAAGCATCTGGACCGCACGATCGCTGCTATCAAGGAGCGTGGTGTTCTTGCAGGTGTTGCACTAAATCCTGCAACTCCGATCGAGACGATCCGCTATGTGCTGCCGAAGGTGGATATGGTGCTTATTATGACTGTGAACCCTGGATTTGGTGGACAGAAATTGATACCGTACACTTTGGATAAAGTAAAGGAGCTGAAAGCTTTGCTGAATAAAGAGAAGCTTAAGGTGGATATCGAAGTGGACGGAGGAATCAATCTGGCAAATGTCGAAGAGGCGATGGACGCTGGCGCGAATATTATTGTGGCGGGATCTGCAGTGTTCAAAGGAGACATCGAACAGAACGTGACAGGATTTCTTGATGTTATGCAGAATACGCTTTAGACATTGCGCAATGGAGCGGCAGATGTTCGGTAAACGGAAAACAGGAGAAAATGAGGGGCGGTAATAAAATGAGATTTCTAATTGTATCAGGAGGAGAGGCAACGGATGAATTTGTGGAGAATGTCATCAAAAGAGGCGGATATGATGTGATACTGGCAGCGGATTCGGGAATGGATTTCCTGTACCGGACGAAGATTCTGCCGGACATTATCGTGGGTGACTTTGACTCGGTAGATCCGGAGGTACTGGAGTTCTTCCGTGAGCATGAAGAAATTGATATCTGTGCATTAAATCCGGTAAAGGATGATACGGACACGGAGTTTGCAATCCGTGAGTCGATCCGAAGAGGTGCTACGGAGATTACGATCATCGGCGGAACCGGAACGAGACTGGATCATGTGCTTGGCAATATCAGCCTGCTTGGAATCGGGCTTGAGGAGGATGTCCGCATGGAACTCCTCGATGCGAACAACCGCATCCGCATGACGGATCATTCCGTGGTACTTAAGAAGAAGCAGCAGTACGGAAAGTATCTGTCACTTCTTCCGTACAGTGAGAAGGTGACCGGAGTCACCTTAAGAGGTGTTAAGTATCCGCTCGACAACTATACAATGGGCGGATTTAATTCGCTTGGAATCAGCAACGAGATCGTGGATGAGGAGGCTTCCATTGAACTGAAGTCCGGAAGACTTCTTGTCATTGAGTCGCGTGACTGATCCATGCCAGCATCAGCTGGCTTTATTTTAATCATACAAAAAGGGGAATACAATGATCGTTTCAATCACTGAACAAATCTATACTTTATTGTGGGGAGATCTGATTACGATTCCGCTGCCTGGGGGCGGCAGTCTTGGAATTTCATTGTTAGTTATTCTTTTGATTCCGACCGGAATCTATTTCACAATACGAACAAAATTTTTACCAATCCGGCTTTTCTCGGATATGGTTCGGGCATTACTTGCCAAAAAAGAACACAAGGACAGCCTGTCTACGTTCCAGACGCTGATCGTTTCTACCGCTACGCGTGTAGGAATGGGAAATCTGGTCGGTGTCGTTGCGGCGGTCTCAGCGGGGGGCGCAGGAGCGGTATTCTGGATGTGGGTGACGGCTTTGATCGGATCGTCAACTGCGTTCATCGAGGCAACCCTCGCGCAGCTTCATAAGGAGAAGGATCCTCTCTATGGAGGTTATCGTGGCGGTCCGGCGTACTATATCCATCATTATTTCGAGGATAAATTCGGAAAGAAAAAGCGTTATGTACTGATCTCCGTACTGTTTGCTATCTCCGGTCTGATCTGCTGGTGCGGCATCAGTCAGGTAATCAGCAATTCCGTAGCAGCTTCGTTCGATAATGCGTTTCATATTAAGCCACTCTACACAACGATCGTTTTGGTTGTGATCGCGGCGTTTATCGTTTTGCGCAAGAATGCAACGGTTAAAGTCCTGGATGTGATCGTTCCGATTATGGCGGTATGCTACTTTTTTATCACGATTTTTATTATCATAAAGAACATCGGTGTCATTCCGGCAGTGTTTGGCCGCATCTTTGAGGAGGCATTCGGATTGCGTCAGGTTGCAGCCGGAGGCTTCGGTGCGGTACTGATGAATGGTGTTAAGAGAGGTCTCTTCTCCAACGAGGCGGGCTCTGGTTCTGCGCCTTGTGCAGCGGCTGCGGCAGAGTGTGATACTCCGGTTCGTGCCGGGCTGACGCAGGCACTCGGTGTATTTATCGATACGATCGTAATCTGCAGTTGTACGGCGATGATCATGCTGACCGCTCCACAGAATGAGATTGAGGGTAGGGCGGGAATGGACCTCTTACAGTCTGCGATGCATTATCACCTCGGCGAGTTTGGTGTGATCTTTATTGCCATCACATTATTTCTGTTCAGCTTTTCAACGTTTCTTGGAATCTTATTTTATGCCAGAAGCAATGTGGCATATCTGTTCGGCGATAAGTGGATCTGGCAGACACTCTATAAGGTGCTTGCGCTTGTGATGCTTTTTGTCGGAGGTATCGCAACGTATACGTTCGTGTGGGATCTTGGAGATGTCGGAATCGGACTGATGACGATCTTCAATATCGGCATGCTGTATCTGCTCGGAGGGCAGGCACTTGGGGCGCTGAAAGAGTATGAGCAGAAACCGAAAAATTAATTTGAAAATGCAGAGTGTGAAACTCCTAGTCGTTTGTGATTAGGAGTTTTTTTGTGTCGATATTATCTGAAAGGAAATCGTAGAGAATCAAAGACTGGAGGCTGTTATCTCAATGCCTTCCGGTGTGTTTAAGCCGTATGCAGGATTAGGATGGACTTGTGGTGGCTTGTTTCTATAAAGTATTCTATTACAACGTGATCTGCCAGATTTTTGAAAGGAATAAGAGTTGAATTCCTTTTCAAGAGATCATAAAGTAGAAAAAGTGAAAAAATGTCATGGATATAATGATAGAATTGCTTTAAAAAGTGCGTTAAAATACAAAATAACGAAATACGTAAGTAAAGGGGCATTTTATGGAATATTCAGCAATTTTTCATGATATGGATAAGAGATTCTGCTATGCGATCGATAAAGATTTATTTGTGATACGCGTGCAGGTGAAAAAGGATGATATGAAGGAGGTAATCCTCCACTATGAGGACAAGTATATACCTATGGAGCGTAAGGATACGCGAATGACGCTTCCCATGAAGAAGGTAGCCACCTCGCAGTTTCACGATTATTATGAAGCGCAGCTTCAGATGCATTTGATATGTCTGAGATATTTTTTTGAATTTACAGACATGCGGGGCGAAAAGGTATATTACGGCAATTATGAGTTTGACAAGGAGTGCATTACAAACAGGGACAGAATGTTTGACTGCCCGCAGAACCTCAGGGAGGAAGAGATGTTTGAGGTGCCACAGTGGGCAGCAAACAAGGTAGTGTATCAGATTTTCCCATCGCGCTTTGCCGCAACACAGCCGGTGGACAAAAAGCTGTGGTATAAGGCGCCGATTACACCAATGGATGATTTGCATGGCAATCTCAGAGGAATCATAGAGCATCTGGATTATATGAAAGATCTGGGAATCGATGTGGTATATCTGACACCTATCTTTCAATCAAATTCGTGCCATAAATATGATACCATTGATTATTATCAGGTTGACCCTTCATTTGGAACAACAGAGGATCTCAAGGAGCTCGTACAAAAAGCGCATGAGCGCGGCATGAAGGTAGTTCTGGATGCGGTATACAACCACACAGGAAGAGAATTTTTTGCATTTCAGGATATACTGGAAAAGGGTGAAAAATCAAAATATCTGGACTGGTATTTTATCGACGAACTGCCGCCTAAGGGGGAATGGGGGGAGATCCCAAACTTCAAGTGCTTCGGCTACTACGGTGGAATGCCAAAGCTGAATCTGAAAAATCCGGAGGTTGAAAAATACATCACGGATGTTGCATGCTACTGGATTAAGGAATGTGACATTGACGGATGGAGAATGGATGTAGGAGACGAAATCAGTCATTTCTTTTGGAAAAATTTCAGAAGGGCAATCAAGGCAGTAAAGAAGGATATGCTGATCATTGGTGAGATATGGCACTATGCAGGAGACTTCCTTGAGGGAGATGAGTGGGATACGGTCATGAATTATCCGTTTTACCTGAATCTGATCGATCTGCTTGCAGACGAAAAGATTAATGTCAGTCAGTTTGTACAGAATCTTGGATATCTGAAGGGCCGCTTAAACAAAAAGTGCTATCCTCTGATGTGGAATCTGATTGATAGCCATGATACAGCAAGATTTTTACATCTGTGCAAGGATAATAAGAAAAAGCAGCATCTCGCAGCAGCCTTTCAGTTGTTATTGCCGGGAATGCCTATGATTTACTATGGCGATGAGTATGCAATGCCCGGAGCAAATGATCCGGACTGCAGACGTGGCATGTACTGGGATGAAGAATACCAGGACAAGGAAATGTATAATTGGTATAAGAAGCTTATGCAGATCCGAAAAACACATGCATGCATTGTAGAGGGCGAAATGATTGAGACCATCGCAAATGACGATGAGGATACGATTGTTATGATCAGAAAAAATGGCGAAGAAACCATCGCAATGCTTTTCAATTGTGGCAGCAGTGTAAAGGAATTTCATGCGTATGCGCAGAAATATAATCTGCTAACCGATAGCGTATTTGACGGAAAAGTAGATGGGCTTGATGCTGCCGTAATTGTGCTTTAAACATAATATACGAATTTACCTATAAAAGAAGACGGGGGTGCCCGTCTTCTTTCATTGCAATTTTTAATCTTTTGTTTCATGCATATATTTATGCCAACTATTATTGAATTTTCAAGGTGCGTTTTCCTGATCCGGCAGGCGTGAAGTCATCCGATGTTGTGTTCTCCAAAGCGAAGCTGGAACGCGATGACAACGATGAAGACGATTGAAACCGATGAAGGGTATTAAGAAGAGACTGTCAGGTCCGGTGAATAAAACCGGATCTGACACTTTTTCTATAGCCGTAATCCTTTAATATCTTTAATACGTGATAGGATCGTATTGCAGCTGCAGCTGATAACGCCGGGAAGTGTATCAATGACTGTGTGCAGGAAGTGTTCCATTTCATCACTTGATGAAGCAACGGCATGTACATGCAGCTTGTCTCTTCCTGTGACACGGTAAATCTGCGTGACGGTATCATTATTATGTAATATATCTGTCACCTGCGACAGATGGTCTGGTTTTGTTTCGATTTCAAAATAGCATGAAACAGCACCGCTGATCTTTTGAGGGTTTATTATAGTTGTATATTCTTCAATTATGCCCTTTTTCTCCAGAGCCTGAATCCGGGCTTTTACTGCCACTCTGGAAATACCGGTTTCTTTACCGATATCAGAGTAAGAAATACGTGCATTTTCTATAAGCAACTGGATGATCTTCTGATCCAGTTCATCTAAACCGTTCAGGTACATAAGTGTCCCCCCTGTAAAATAATATCCTCCGGATAGTAATTTTCCTTAAATATCATATCATTTATGTTGCTGAAAGTAAACGCTGGCTTGACTTAGCAGCTATAACTACATATAATTATTTCGAAACGTAATTTAAAACTTGCATTTTGAACACAAGGAATAAATTCTGGTGAAGGAAAGAATAAGTGAAATTATAAAGGCTGTGGAGGAATATGATAATGTCAAAAGATGAATATTTGATCACAGATACGCCTCTTAAAGCGTTGACGGTTTTTGCAATGCCAATGATTTTGGGCAGCTTTTTTCAGCAAATATATAATATGGCGGACTCTATCATTGTCGGCCAATTTGTTGGCTCCTCTGCACTTGCAGCTGTCGGGGCCTGCGCAGCGCTGACCAATGTTTTCATTTGTGTGGCACTGGGGGCAGGTGTCGGTGCCGGTGTGCTCGTAAGCCGCTATTTCGGTGCCAGGGAGTATGGAAAAATGAAGACCATCGTGTCAACGTCCTTGTTTAGCTTCTTAATTCTAAGTATAGTCCTTGGTGTTTTTGGCTTTTGCTTTTCCCACTCGATGATGAGGGTATTACAAACCCCTGGCGATATACTGAATGATGCAGTGTTATATCTGCGGGTCTATTTTGTGGGCTTTCCGTTTTTGTTTATGTATAACATTCTTTCCAACATGTTCAATTCCATTGGCGAATCAAAAATCCCACTGGGGCTCCTGATATTCTCGTCAATCCTAAATATTTTTATGGATCTTTGGATGGTGGCCGGACTTGGTCTCGGTGTGTTTGGTGCAGCCCTTGCGACTCTTATAGCGCAGGGGATTTCTGCGGTGTTTTCACTTATTCTTTTCCTTAGCCGGATGCGCCGATATAAAAGTCGCTTTAATTGGTTTGACAGGAAGGGGTTATATTCCATGCTTCAAATTGCTGTACCTTCGGTTCTTCAGCAGTCTACAGTGTCCATCGGTATGATGATCGTACAGGCTGTCGTAAATCCTTTCGGTACACAGGCACTTGCAGGGTATGCGGCGACGATGCGGGTAGAGAATGTTTTTTCATTGATTTTTGTATCCATAGGCAATGCGGTTTCCCCATATGTTTCCCAGAATCTTGGTGCAAAGAAAATTGATCGGATCAAAAAAGGATATCACGCTGCGCTGGTGTTAGATGTATGTTTTGCAGTTCTTGCTTTTATAGTCATTGAAGCATTGCATACTGAGATATCCTCGCTATTCCTTGGTAAAGATGGAACTGCTCTGGCTTATCAGGTATCTGAGGGTTATATGAGATGGCTCGGTTACTTCTTCATCTTTATGGGAATCAAAATGGCAACCGATGGGGTTCTTCGAGGTCTCGGAATCATGCGCCCGTTCCTTATTGCAAACATGGTGAACCTGGCGATCCGCCTGTCGGTTGCTTTGATTTGTGCACCGCGTTTTGGCATTGCATTTGTCTGGCTTGCTGTACCGGCGGGTTGGTTTGCAAATTTTTTAATATCCTATGTGGCACTTCGGAGGTCCTGGCCGACTGATAAAGATGTGCAATCCCGATAGCCTAAAATAATTTAAATGGAGGAATTTATAGTTTGAACGATAAATTAAATCTCTAAATAAAATCGATACAATAAATGCAAATGCGGTGGCGTAGGTAGAACCAAAGGAAGAAAGAAATGTACATTTTCGCGTTCCTGTGGTAAACTATAAGTTGTGTTATTCGGTACAATACTTTTCAAAGGAGAAATATAAATCATGAAACTTGGCATTGTCGGACTCCCGAACGTGGGAAAAAGTACATTATTTAATTCACTGACCAAGGCAGGTGCCTTATCTGCCAACTATCCATTCGCAACAATCGACCCGAATGTTGGAATCGTATCGGTTCCGGATGAGAGAATCGTAAAGCTCGGTGAACTCTATCATACGAAGAAGGTAACACCTGCAACCATCGAATTCGTCGATATTGCAGGTCTTGTAAAAGGTGCCAGCAAAGGTGAGGGACTTGGAAACCAGTTCCTTGCAAATATCCGTGAGGTGGATGCAATCGTACACGTAGTACGCTGTTTTGAGGACACCAACATTATCCACGTGGACGGATCCGTTGACCCGGCGCGTGATATCGAGACGATCAATCTTGAATTAATTTTTTCAGATGTAGAAATTCTTGACAGAAGAATTGCAAAAATCGCCAAGCAGGCAAGAATGGACAAGACACTTGCCAAGGAGCTTGAGCTGGTAGAGGCAATCAAGGCACACCTTGAGGACGGCAAGATGGCAAGAACCTTCGAGGTCCCGGATGATGACGATGCACAGATCTGGTTCAAGGGATACAATCTTCTGACTGCGAAGCCAACGATCTATGCTGCAAATGTAGCAGAGGATGATCTTGCCGATGACGGAGCAAGCAATCCACATGTTGCCAAGGTACGCGAGATGGCAAAGGAAGAGGGCGCAGAAGTATTCGTTATCTGTGCACAGATCGAGCAGGAACTCTCGGAACTTTCGGACGAGGAGAAGAAGGAATATTTGGATGACCTCGGTGTGACATCCAGCGGACTTGATAAATTGGTGGCTGCAAGTTACAGCTTACTCGGACTGATCAGTTTCCTGACCGCAGGAGAGGATGAGTGTCGTGCATGGACGATCAAGGAAGGAACCAAGGCACCACAGGCTGCCGGTAAGATCCATACCGATTTCGAGCGTGGATTCATTAAGGCAGAGGTTGTCAACTATCAGGATCTTCTCGACAACGGAAGTCTCTCCGCAGCAAGAGAAAAGGGAATTGTCGGAATGGAAGGCAAGGATTATGTTGTCAAAGACGGAGATGTTATTCTTTTCCGCTTCAATGTATAATAGTAGAGGATGATGGTCTTTTTGACAGATGATAACAAGAGACGAAAGAAAAGCATTGATGAGTGATCGTCAATGCTTTTTTCGATGATGGATTGAGGGTGGGGTATGACAGAGCAGAAGTATCAGCACGAGATGATCGTGACGGACGCAGGCTTTCCGTTCAAGCTGTTCCGGTTTGAAGGATACAACGGAAAATACATAAGAGACAAGCACTGGCACAGGTCGATTGAGATTTTTGCGGTGCAGGAGGGTGAGATGGATTTCATCCTCGACAACACGCATTATCATCTGGCGGAGGGCGAATTCATCATTGTAAACAGCAACGAGGTGCATGCAATCCATGCGGCGAAGCCGAACCACACGATCGTGCTGCAGATTCCGTTAAACCAGTTTGCAGCGTATTTCACAGGGGAGCAGTTCATCTGGTTTTCACACAGTGAGCGGGCGTACGATGCGCAGGTGGCCTGTCTGATCTTTCGTATGTACGAGGTGTATCAGGAGAAAGCCGACGGATATGAGTTCGAGATTCTTAGCATGTTTTATGAACTGCTTCACATTCTCATCAAGAAGTACAGAAAGCAGGAGGTACAGGATGAACTGATCAAAAGCAACCAGCAGCTGAACCGCCTCGGTGTGATCACAACTTATCTCAAGGAGCATTACACGGAAGATATCTCGTTAGAAAAGCTGGCGGGAATTTTCGGCTATTCCCCGTCGTATCTCTCGAAGATGTTTGCGCGCTACGCGGGCATCAACTACAAGGATTATCTGCAGAATGTACGACTTGAGCATGCAATCACTGAACTGGAAGAGACGGATCACCAGATCGGAGAGATTGCTTTGACACATGGATTTGCAAATAGTAAGGCGTTTACGAATCTGTTCCGGAAACGGTATGGAATGCTGACGAGCGAGTATCGCAAGCAGCTCGCCGGCAAAAGAAATGCGTAAGTCGCAGTAGTGCAATGGATTGCATAAGACAAAAAAGTGACATTACAAAGACAAAGAAAAGCACGTCTCCATGAGACCTTACTTGTTATACTCGAAAAAAAGATAACAGGGGGTAACTCATGGAGATTTTTTCAGTTAGGGATGAAAAATTCCGTAGATACGGTAAAGTATGGGACAATATTGAGAGTACAAAACTGGTAAAAGGCATGGAGCATACACCGCTTCCGGAGGATGTGATCGCATACGACAGTGCCGCTGCGGCTGCAAAGAACCTGCCGGAGGTCTGTGACAAGTTTAGGGATGGCGAGAACTTTGAGTGGCAGGAGTTAAGTGGCGCGCATGACTTTAACATCTGGTATCTGGGCTTCTATAATTTTGCGCAGATTGCGTTTCAGGAGCATTAAGTCACGATTCGACGATACGTGGGCGCTGCATCAAGGATATAGTGTAGCAGTTGTGCTTTTGTTATATTTGCTTTGACTTGGAATTGTTATAAAATGACAAAAAAGTGACATTGCAAAGGCAAGTTTTTACTCGTGCAATGTCGGAGCAATTGCTATACTTGCATTAACAAATACATGACAAAACCCAACATGGGGTGGCAGAACATACAAATATATCTAGGAGGAGAGTTATCATGAACAACAATAATATGCCAAATATCAAGATCGGAGTTGTGGCAGTAAGCCGCGACTGTTTTCCGGAGAGTCTTTCCGTAAACAGAAGAAAGGCTTTGATTGATGCCTATAAGGCAAAATATGGCGAGGAGCACATCTATGAGTGTCCGGTCTGCATCGTGGAAAGTGAGATTCATATGGTGCAGGCTCTTGAGGATGTGAAGGCGGCAGGATGTAACGCTTTGGTCGTATATCTTGGAAACTTCGGACCAGAGATTGCTGAGACATTACTTGCAAAGCATTTCGACGGACCAAAGATGTTCGTTGCAGCAGCAGAGGAGTCTGGAGACAGTCTTCTTGATGGCAGAGGAGATGCTTACTGTGGAATGCTGAACGCAAGCTACAACTTAAAGCTTCGGAACATCCACGCATATATTCCGGAGTATCCGGTTGGAACTGCTGAGGAGTGCGCAGATATGATTCATGAGTTCGAGCCAATCGCGCGTGCTGTCGTTGCCTTAAACGACCTCAAGATCATCAGCTTTGGACCAAGACCGCTTAATTTCCTTGCATGTAATGCACCGATCAAGCAGCTTTACAACCTTGGCGTTGAGATCGAGGAGAATTCAGAGTTAGATTTATTCGAGGCATTCAACAAGCATGAGTCAGATGAGAGAATTCCTTCCGTTGTTGCAGAGATGGAGGCAGAACTTGGCGCAGGAAACAAAAAGCCTGAGGTACTTGCAAAGCTTGCACAGTACGAATTGACTTTAAAAGACTGGATTGAGGCTCACAGAGGTTACCGCAAATATGTTGCAATTGCAGGAAAATGCTGGCCTGCATTCCAGACACAGTTCGGCTTTGTTCCTTGTTATGTGAACAGCCGTCTGACTGCACAGGGCATTCCGGTATCCTGCGAGGTTGATATCTACGGATGCTTAAGCGAGTTTATTGGAACCGTTGTCAGTGAGGATGTTGTAACACTTCTTGACATTAACAACTCCGTTCCTGCTGATATGTACAATGATGAGATCAAGGGTAAATTCCCATATACATTAAAGGATACTTTCATGGGATTCCACTGTGGAAATACTGCTTCCTGCAAGCTGTCTTTCTGTGAGATGAGAAACCAGAAGATTATGGCAAGAAGCCTTCCTGTTGAAGTGACCAACGGAACACTTGAGGGAGACATTATGCCTGGTGATATCACATTCTTCCGTCTGCAGAGTACCGCAGATGCCCAGCTTCGTGCATACATTGCACACGGTGAGGTTCTGCCTGTAGCAACAAGATCCTTCGGATCCATCGGTATCTTTGCAATCCCGGAGATGGGAAGATTCTACCGTCACGTGCTGATCGAGAAGAATTTCCCGCATCATGGAGCAGTTGCGTTCGGACATTATGGCAAGGCATTGTACGAGGTATTCAAGTACATCGGTGTTCCGGTTGAGGAGATTGGTTACAACCAGCCGGCAGGTGTTCGTTACCCAACGGAGAACCCTTTTTAATGTGTCAGGTTTGTATAAACTTGACATGTAGCGTCAGCCTTTGTCGACAGACAACTTTTAGCGGCTGACGTTCATGAATAGGAGGCAGAGATGTTATATATTGGAGTTGATCTTGGAACAAGCGCAGTCAAGCTTCTTCTCATGAACGAGGCAGGACATATAGAGAAAATCGTATCACGTGAATATCCGCTGTCTTTTCCTCATTCCGGCTGGTCGGAGCAGAATCCGTATGACTGGTATGATAAGACTCTGGATGGATTAAAGGAGCTTCTGTCAGAGTGCGATAAGAGTCTGGTAGACGGTATTAGTTTTGGCGGACAGATGCATGGACTGGTAACGTTGGATGCACAGGATGAAGTCGTTCGTCCTGCCATCCTCTGGAATGACGGACGAACCACAGAGGAGACCACTTATTTAAATGAGCAGATTGGAAGAGAACGTCTGACCGGGTACACCGCGAATATCGCCTTTGCCGGATTTACGGCACCGAAGATTTTATGGATGCAGAAAAATGAGCCTGATCTTTGGGCGAAGGTGAAGAAGATCATGCTTCCGAAGGATTATCTTGCGTATCGTCTGTCCGGAACATTCTGCACGGATTATTCGGATGCTTCCGGAATGCTTCTGATGGATGTGAAGAACAAATGCTGGTCTAAGGAGATGATGGAAATCTGCCACGTATCGCGTGAGCAGCTTCCGGATCTGTATGAAAGCTTTGAGGTTGTCGGAACATTAAAGAAAGAGATCGCATCGGAGCTTGGTGTGCCTGAGACGGTTAAGGTGATCGCCGGTGCCGGGGACAATGCTGCGGCAGCCGTCGGAACCGGAACGGTTGGAGCAAACCATTGTAATCTCTCACTTGGAACAAGTGGAACACTGTTCGTATCGAGTGATAAATTCGGAGTAGATGAGCATAATGCGTTGCATTCATTTGCACATGCGGATGGTGGATATCATCTGATGGGATGTATGCTTTCTGCTGCTTCCTGCAACAAGTGGTGGATGGATGAAATCTTAAAGACGAAGGATTACGCCGGAGAGCAGAAGGGGATTCAGACACTCGGTGAGAATCAGGTGTTCTATCTTCCGTATCTGATGGGCGAGCGCTCCCCGCACAACAACCCGGATGCACGTGCAATGTTCGTCGGTATGTCGATGGACACAACAAGAGAGGATATGACACTTGCCGTATTGGAAGGCGTTGCATTTGGTCTTAGAGATTCTCTTGAGGTCGCAAGAAGCTTAGGTATCCGCATTGATTCTTCGAGAATCTGTGGCGGCGGTGCGAAGAGTCCCCTCTGGAGACAGATCATCGCAGCGGTCATGAACGTGAAGCTTGAGATCATCGAGTCGGAGGAAGGACCGGGATATGGAGCAGCAATTCTTGCAGCAGTAGGATGCGGTACATTCGAAAGTGTTGAGAGTGCCTGCGAGAAGCTGGTCAAGGTTGTTGACACGGTGGAGCCGGATCCTGAGCTGGTACAGAAATACGAAGAAAAATATCAGAAATTTAAGCAGTTATATCCAATCATGAAGAATTGGTTCTAAATTCGGGTTTGCCGCGCTCAGATTTAATTTCAAGCGGACGATACCGGATATAAAATAATCTATGAAAATTAGCAGTGGTTTGTTTATAA
>ERZ1034882.233-NODE-233-length-31851-cov-12.431941_pt1 | contig 31851 bp, 30 predicted proteins | sample MGYA00520606_ERZ1034882 | MGnify/ENA primary metagenome ERZ1034882 (study PRJEB33766, sample SAMN09781726) | gut metagenome | biome: gut microbiome | host: Homo sapiens | place: Madagascar | study: EMG produced TPA metagenomics assembly of the PRJNA485056 data...
AGAGCAGAGGACTGAAAATCCTCGTGTCTCTGGTTCGATTCCGGAACTAGGCATTATGCGGGTGTAGTTCAATGGTAGAACACCAGCCTTCCAAGCTGGATACGTGGGTTCGATTCCCATCACCCGCTCTACAGTAAAGAAATCCTTATCTTAAGGATTTCTTTTTTTATATGATTCACACAAAAACGACCTCAAGATTTCTCTCAAGGTCGTTACATTCATCTTTCAGCTGCCTTCCGGCAGCTTATTTTATATTCAATACATTCTAGAACAGATCTACTCTTCCAGTAAATTTATCATTGATTACGTAGTATGCAGCATACTCTTCCGGCTTTACATAAATGTTCAGCTTCTTGATGGTACCTACTCTGTGTCCCTCTGCTGCAAACTGAGCCTTAACGCGCTCCTCAACCACTTCAGTTGTCACTTCAAGGTTCTGATACTGTACTGTAATCTCAGGCTTTAATACTTCCTTAGCAGCTTTCTTTGCAGCAGGCTTCTTAGCAGCTGCCTTCACCTTAGTCTCAGCCTTCTTAACCGTCTTCTCAGCCGCATCTGCTGTCTTTGCTGCTGCAGTCTGTGTCTTCTCTGCAACATCCGCTGTCTTTGCTGCAACTTCTTTAACTGTCTTCTCAGCCGCGTCTGCTGTCTTTGCAGCAGCTTCCTTAACAGTCTTCTCAGCAGTATCTGCTGTCTTTGTTACTACGTCCTTTGCTTTCTTAGCAATGTCCTGAACTGTCTCTTTTACTTCTGCCTTAACTTCCGGAGTCTTTACTAACTTTGCGTTCGAACTTGTCTTGTTTAACTTCTTGTTCTGCATCACATTGTCCTCCTGTGAATTATTCACATACTAAAAATTTTTCAATTGCTACCAGTGCTTCCTGTTCATCTTTTCCTTCTGTAACAATGTCAACAGACATTCCCTCAGATGGATTAAAAGCCATGATACCCATAATGCTTTTCGCATTAATACGACGGTTATCGCTTTCCAATATGATGTCGCTGTCAAACTTGCACGCCACCTGAACAAGTTCAGCGATAGGATTATCATGTCCTTCTGCTACATTAGAAACGATCACATTTTTCTTACTCATACGCTCTCCCTTTCCAACTCTGTGTAACACATAAAGAAAATATAGCTCACTTCCCGAATATTTGCAAGAGACGAACTCTATTTCTGTTAAAGTTTCACGAACAGGTTGCAAAACCTCATAGGTTATTGTTCATTTTCACAACGAAAAATTCCTTTGCCATACTTAACGATTCAGATAGGTGAAGAACAGATTTCCGGCTTTTGTAAAAAGCGCATCCGCAGCTTCGATACTCATTGATTTTGTCGAGCTATCTGCCGGATCATAATAGTAAATATTCGTCTGTGAATATCCGGTTACAAGTACCGCACTCTTACTTCCCGTCATTGCAAAAACAGGGCTTCCCTGGCTGACATAAAACAGGATTTCATTCACCGTACAACCAGATACGTCAAGTACCACCGAATCCGTCAATGTGTCTTCCAGCACACTCTTTGGCGTTGCTCCGTTGTCTACGAGCTGCTTTACGCCAAGTCCCTTTCCACAGTAATCCAACATTGCACTGACGGCCCGCACAACGGAAGATGCCCCCTTATCTGCACTTGCTACCTTAAGACCTGAGAAAGCACTCTGCATATTCTTACGCGCGCGCATCCACACATACTGCTGGTTATTGTCCACTACAACGCCGAGATTTTCATTTGCACACAGAATTGCATCCGCAATATGATCTGTCGCTAATACAACATCACCTTTTTCATACACATAGAAACGTTCCTGATCCTTATTATCCTCAAAGGTCAACGTACGTGGTTCCTCCAAAAGTACCAGTTTGGATGTGATCATCTTGACCTTCTTCGTATCCGCACTGTCCTTCATCGTAAGCTGATACTGTGTCTCTTTCAGTTCCGTAGCCGTAGACTCGAGTGTAATCTTCGTCTCCGTATCCGCCTCACGATTCATAATAGAATCCGTTCCGGCTGTCAGATACTGGCTGCCGGACTTCTTCATCAGTTGTACCGTCACGGTATAATCTGCAACACTGATGCTCTCTACCCTACCCTTGGATGGCTGGTATTCTTTGATGATCTCATGACTATCTTCTGATGTTGCCATAATCTTAAGCGTCTGCATCGGGAACTGCGTGTTACCGGCCTCACCGACACTGACCTCTTTGGCTTTGGCAATACCATATATGAAATCATTGTCAATAAATCCGAGCGGTCGAAGGTATTCGTTACCGGATTCACTGATCTCATAAGTCGATCCATCATTCAGATTCATCAGTGTAATCGTACTGCTTGCAAACTCCTGCTCCGCATCCACCCATGCAAAATACTGGTTCGACTGTGATATCTTATAACAGTTTTCCTTCAGTCCCTCAACAAGAACTTTCGTCGAAAGAGAATCCAGATTAACCTGATAAAGCTTCTCGTCAAGAATCAGATAGAGCATTCCCGGCTCGTTCACATACATCAGCTGTCCCATCTGCGCTTTTAAGATCTCATAAGACGTATCGGACGGAATAAAAACTTCCTCCTCAATCGTCTGCACAAGACCATCGTAATGGTACACCGCCGTACCGACTTCACCCTCGTGCTCACCGCGGTTCATATATCCATAGACCACAAAGTCCACACTGCCCGCCTCATCGACACGGGCAATCTTGATATCATGCTGATCCCAGTTATCACGTGCATCAATTCCCTCTTCTTTACGGAAACTGAACACCTGCACAATCTTGTTATTCACCCGGTCAAAGCACCACAATTCTCCCTGCTGCACAAAAGCGATCACATCGCCAGTCTTACTGATCTCGTAATCCACATTTGCATCACGGATTCCAAGCTGGATTGCATTATCTCCATTGAAGAAGTTATTCTCCCCACGGAAAATCTGTTCCATCGTGCGCTCAAAATTAAGCACATACATACGATCACTTGTCATACGGAGACGATAGTACTCTTCCACATTATAAAATTCGGTCTCTCCCGCATCATTGACATATGTCACAACATAATCGATTGTGATCACATTGTAGGAGCTGTTAATCTCCTTGTAAGAAGCAACCACATCACCAAGTACCTCCGGTTTCAGGTCCGCCCATGTGATCTGATTCAACGTACAGCTTAAGTCCACATAATTGAACGTTGTATTATCACCGGTTGTTGCGTCCATATATTTTGGAATAAACTTGTCCGCATCATCGCGAAACGTATAATCATGAAATTTCAAAGCAAAGTCCAGACACTCCGTCGTATAGTAATCGGTTGTCTGCATAAGTCTTGTATAGTAATAAATCTCGTTTTTGCCGGAAGTCAGCGTGATTACCAGCGTATACTCCTCATTCGCAGTCAGAAGATTCTGAATCTGAAGATCTGCCATAATCCGGTTTCCATTCGTCTTATAATCACTGACTTCACTTTTGGCAACAAGACGCTGTCCGTCCATGCTACGGATTTCATAAGTGATTCCATCGATTTTGCGTCCGTATGTAGCAATCGTCATCGGCAGGATACGCTTATCATCCACCGGAGTGATCGTATCACGCATTGCGGTCGAATCCATCTTCGTGACATAACCGTGCAGTTCGTTGACTGCAGTATCCCCTTCATAGAATTCCACAACAGGAAGGGTTGCCTCCGAAAGCGTCGTGGTCAGATCTTTATTATCCTTATTGGTAATTACACTAAAAAAAACGACTGCCACAAGAAAAAGAGTAAGCAGTACTACTGGTTTGATTATTTGTTTTTTCATTTCACTTTCCCTGCACTGTATGTTTTCTTATCTGTTCTTCCTTCGTCAGTTGTCCCCCGACACCAAAACACCATACGGGTTCCGGTGCCAGGTAAACACATATGACCTGATGTTACTTAGTGAAAAAAGCGAGCAGCTACCACCAGCGTCTGCATCTGCGATGTCTGCATCGTCTGCGGTAAAGCTCTGTTCCAAAAAGCACACCTACCATACTACACAGCCAGTTATCGCCACATCCTCCGCGCGGTGGCGGTGGTGGCGGACCTCCCGGTCTGCCTCCGATTGACATCGGAACCATCTCAAAATAAGACAGTTCCTTCATCTCCTGCACCGGCTGTTCCTCAGAATCTACAAGCTTCCTGTACAGACGATCCACTTCCATCTGGATCATGGTACGATCCGGCTCCTCATCGTAGATCCGGCTTCCCTCATACTCAAGTTCGTCTAATCGTTCTTCCACCAGCTTCATGATTGCCTTTGTCTCGGACGGATAGTACGATTTCATGCGTTCCATATCCTTCTCATATTCCATCTCTGTAAGATACATGCTCTGCATCGGATAAGTCATATAAAAAGGAATCTTTGGGTACAAATCATCTCTGTAATCCACACGCACGCTCCAATCTCTCATCCCTATAGACTATGCAGCATGCGTGCCGGTGGTTCCTATTGCTCCGTTGTCAGGAAATCCGCACGGATATATCCTTCCTGATCGTTAAAGCTGACTTTCACCCAGCCATCTTCTTCTCCGATCATACGCACCTGTGTGCCAACACCCAATACCGTAACAACCGCACTGTCGGTGTTTGGCTCGCTTCGAAGATTAACACCGTCCGTTGTCCACATATAGGTCATCTCAACCACTTCCGGCGTTTGCGTCTGTGTCTCCGACTCAACCACATCCGGCACCCATTCCTCACTCTGGGTCTGCGTCTGTGTCTGTTCCATCTGCTGCGTTGCCTTATCACTCTTATGCGCGCGCACAAGCATGACAAGACCAATAATGATTGCAACTAAAGCGACACACATCGCAGCAAAAATAATTCTTGCAATAATAACGTCTTTTCTGTGGCTTTTCTTCATAAACCTTCTCCTTTGTCTCTCACTCCGATTTCAGTCCATCCAAACTCGCATTTTCAAAAACTGTTCTTATTGGTTACATATGATCTTCGTTCTGGAAGGATCCACCTTGTCCTTCTCGATGATCAGTTCTCCGATGTGATCCGCCGTAATCGTTCCCCCGGACGGATTCATCACGCTTGTAATATTGCTGACGATCTCCGCATCCACGGTCGAGTATTCGAACGCCAGTGTTGTATTGATCAGCTTGCAATTCTTCATCACAAGATTGTCAATGTAGCACATTCCCTGCAGACTCTCGATCGTACAGTTGATCAGCGTCAGATTCTTTGCATTCCAGCCTAAATATTCGCCAGAGATAAAGGAATCATATACCGTAACATGATCCGTATTCCAGAACGCATCCTTCGAGAGCAGACGGGAATTATGAATCTCCATATTCTCCACGCCGTCAAAGGAATAATTACCGATCAGTTCAAAATGATCAATCTTCATATTCTTACAGTTCATTGCAAAATAATCACCGGTTGCTGTCACATGATCCAGTGTAACATTCCGGCAATTCCAAAGCGTCTCCTCCGCATGCGGGAAATTAACATTTTGCAAAGTTACTCCATCACATCTTCGGAAATTCTTCGGCGCTTCAATGATCGTATCCTTCACGCTGATATCGTTTGTATACCATACGCCGGCTCTTGCCATATCAAACCATGTACAACGCTCAGCTTTCACATGATTACAATACCACAACGGATACTTCCACCGAAACAGACTGTCATATAATTCAATGTTCTCGCTCTCCTTGAGCGGTGATTCCCCCTCTGCAAAAACACTATCATAAACGTTAAGATCTCTCGACATAAAAAGCGCCCGCTCCCCCGTCAGGTACTCCTGTCGTACTTCATTCTGTTGCATTTCTTATCCTCTTCGTCTAGTATTCCTATTTTCGATCCTATTTTATCACGTTCCGCCTGCAATCACAAACATTCCTTTTGCTTTCGTCGAATACCCTAACAATTATTCCAATAACAGCTCCTCCACTGTCACAAATTCATAATTTTCCTGCTGCAGACTGTCAATTACTGTAAAAGCCGCCTGTACTGAGGACGCAGATGCATCGTGCAAAAGGATAATACTTCCTTCCGGTGCTCCTTTTAAAATGCGTTGCACCACAGTATCTGCATCTTTCGTTGCCCAGTCCTGTGGATCAATATCCCACAACACCTCGATCAGCGAAACCTTTTCGTCCAAAGACTTATTCCAGCACCCATACGGAGGTCTTATAAAACCTGCGTATTTTCCAGTCACCTCGTGGATGGCTTCCTGTGTCTTTGTAATCTGTTCCAAAGTTGCCTCGTCCCCGACCTGCCCGAAATTCACATGTTCATACGAATGCACTCCGATCAGGTGTCCTCCCTCATCGATTGCCTTCACAACATCCGGATATTTTTCCACCTCGGCTCCCAACAGAAAAAACGTGGCTTTCACACCACGCTTTTGTAATCCGTCCAGCAATTTCATTGTATATTCCGGATTCGGTCCGTCATCAAATGTGATCGCAATCTTGTGTTTTTCCTCGATATCAGTATTACATTTTATAACATCTGTCTGTTCCATATCTACACGCTTTCTATCTGTTTTATCCATGCTCACACCCAGACACACGCCGAATGCATACGCAGCCACGATCAGCAGCAGATTGCATAAGATCCGGCGTTCAATACGATCCAAACTGCTTTTGTTTTTCCGCTCACCCATAATAATTCCATAACATCAAGAATTATTACAGTCTATGCCATCTGCCCCTGTTCTAATACATTTTACTGTGCCTCATCCAGTACATAGAGCATAAAGTCCACTGCAAGATCTGCGTGATCCGCCGCTGCACTGACACCGATCACCGGATTTTCCACGTTTGCATACCAGCCCGACTTCTTCAGCCATGCATTATCCTTCAGGCGGATGCCGACAGGAGCGGTCTCATTCGTATCCACGCTTGTTGCATACACAATGTCATCCGCGTATTTATCCAGCACATCCTGCGGCAGTATGGTGGTAATATCTGCAAGATATCCCATCTCGCCAAGGCTTGTTGCGAACGCCTCATCCGCCAATACATCATCAACGGTTCCTGCCATAAGCTGCACCTGGATTGCCTGCAGATTCTGCATACCCGCGCTGTTCGACTCATCCTCCGAGACACTGACATTGCTGGCGATTCCCACTTCGACATCATCGGTATCCTCCACATGCGTTTTCAGGAAATCCTCATAGAAAGACTGTTCATCCGCTGCTGATGTTGTCGCAATATCCTGCGCATTGACTGCCACAATATTGAGGACGACCTCCTTCGCAAAAGCAAAATGCACGATCAGATAGATTACAAGTGCAATCGCTGCGATCACTGCCAGAATCTTGAGTCCGTAATACTGCACGATAAAGACGACCTTGTCCGTAAATTTCATGGACTTTAACTTTTCTCTCGTTGTCCGTGTATCCTCCGGCCGGTAAAGCTGCGAATTTCTGGATAATACTGAATTGTCCGGATGTATATTGCCTTCCGGCTTCTTATTATTCTGTTGCTCCATAATCCATTCTCCCTTGTATCCGGTACTTCTCCCATCCCGGAGTATTACTGATCACTTTAAACAAGAATTGTATAGCCTACATCCCAGTTTTCTCCTGCTGCAAGCACATTCTCATATTCTCTGTCTCTTAACTCTCCCGCGTATCCGATTCTGTCACTTCTTCCATACCACGGTTCAATGCATACGAAAGGAGCGCCCGGATCCGCCGGTCTCCAGATTCCAAAAAGCGGTGCATCCAGCTCAATCGTGAGAAATACCTGCTTCTTCGGATCACATAACGAAACCTTCTTAATATTCTGCTTCTCAATAATCAGCGCATCATTGTCAAACAGATGCTCATCAATACGAAGCATTCCATCTTCAAGCTCATACGTATCTACCCTGTCACCGACCAGATATCCGTCAATCGTCGAACACTTCAGAGGACCTGCAACGTCAAACTGAATGTAACAGTCACTCTGCTTTACACCACTCGTCACAGGACAATAGAACGCCGGGTGACCTCCAATTGCAAACGGAAGTTCCTCCTCGGAAGGATTCTCCACATGCCAAAGCACTTCCACCTTCGCTCCGTCCAGCCGGTATCCGAGTTTTAACACAAACTCATACGGATATTTTGCAAGTGTCTCCTCATTAGAGCGCAGCACAAACCAGATCTCATTGTCCGTCTGTGACTCCAGCGTAAACTCCATATCGCGGGCAAATCCGTGTTGTCCCATATCATAAATCTTACCCTTCGTGCGGTACTGCTTACCACTTACATTTCCTACAAACGGGAACAGAACCGGTGAAGTTCTGCCCCAGTATTCCGGATCTGCGCACCACATATATTCCGCACCGGTTTCCTTCTTGACCAACGATTTCAGCTCCGCACCATGCGAATCAATCTCGATGCGGATCTTATCATTTTCCAAACTAAATCTTGCCATAGATAACCTCCTTATTTTTCATCTCACTTGTTTTCTATTATAACAGACCTTGCGTTTTTTTCATCTCCCGGTTGTACATTTTATGCTTTTTTAAGGAGTTACGTTACCCTCATTTGCTTCCAGATAATTATCCACATTGTCGATCGTGACCTTCTGATACGGAAGATAGACTTCGGTTAGATTTTCAAAATTGATCCCGTCCAATCCTTTTCCCGATACCGATGCAAATACGATAGCAGCCATTATCTGCGCCTGGCCTTCTTTATCATTGTAAACCGTTCCTGTAAGACGCCCATCCTTCACCGCCTCTAAAGCTTCCTGCATACCATCAACCCCTAGCATCATCGGCATATCATCCTTTGTATATCCCATGAGCCGGTAACTGTCCAATGCTCCCAAAGCCATATCATCATTATTGGACAGCACCAATTCAATCGTATTCCCATACTGCCTGATCAGCTGTTCCATTCGGTTCTGAGCCTGTGCGCGCTTCCAGTTTGCGATCTCATAACTAAGTTTTTCCATCTTTATTCCTTTGGCAAGAATCGTCTCCACCGAGCTGTCCGTTCTTACAATTGCATCCTGATGTCCCATCTCGCCTTCCAAAACCACATACTGGATCTTTCCATCATGATTTTTATCGATCGACTTATCTTTTAAAATGAGATCCGCTGCAATTTCTCCCTGCATCTGCCCCGACTGTCTCGCTTTCGCACCAACATAATAAAGCTTATCCCATTGCATCATGTCTTCCGCGACCGGTTCCCGGTTAAAGAATATGATCGGAATATTTTTTTCTTTTGCACTATCTATAATTTCAGACGGGTCTGTGCGATCCACCAGATTAATGCACAAAATGTTGCATCCCTCATCAATCATTTCTTTTACCTGATCGTTTTGCGTCTTCTGTGAACCCACAGCATCACGGACTGTCACCATAACATCATACGAATCACCTTTTTGACTATTTAATTCATTCTTAAAACATTGGATCAGATTGCTGATAAAAATGTCTCCCTGATCGTAGCATGCAATCCCCACATATATTTCGTTTTGATCGTCTGACTCAGAAGCTCCGCAGCCCATGATCAGGCAGCCGATTCCGATAACGGTTAGAATGGCAATGCAAAGTCTGATTCTATTTTGTCTCATATCGTTTATCCCTCATTAAAGCAATTATTGGCTCATGATAAAAAGCAATTCCTGATTACGCTCCGAAAACAATTCCGATCTGCGGATCACGGTATATTGCACCGTCTGATCCTTCATTTTCCGGATATCTCCATTCAGTTTCTGAACCACCTGGGTCATACACTGATATCCGGCTCCGAATTCATCCGGGACAACCAGACACTTGACGCTGCCATTGTCCAGATAATAGACCGATTCCGTAGAATTACCGATTCCATATACCTCCGCTCCGTGAAGCCGGTTTTCTTTCGAACAGGTTCCGGCTTGTACCACACTCCGATCATCAAGAGTCAAAATTACATCCACCGGCTTCTGCTTCTCCAGAATGATAAGACCATCCTCATTCAGATTGCCGGTAAGCTTCCAATCAATTTGCGCCCCCATACGTTCAAGCTCGCTGCAGACAGCTTCCTTCTTCACATAAGTGACATCCGACGCCACATCAGAGGAAAAGATACCGAAGGTTTTCCCACTGATATCTCCTCCATTGTCATTGAGCACTTCCTGCACCAGCTGCTTCACAAGCGCAGCCGCATCTGCCTCAGTCGTTGCATATGCAGACTGGCTGCGATTATAACCGGCCGATGACCCGATCAGCATCACCGGTATCTTCGCAGATATCGTTTGCAAAAGTTTCTCGGAGTCTGCTCCCGGTATCGGTTTGACAATTACCGCATCTGCACCTTTTTTTATTGCAAACTGAATCATCGATGCTTCATCTTCCATCGACGCAATATCATCCGTACTGATCACTACCATATTGGCCTCACAGTCCTCAGAAGCCATGCGAAGACCGTATTTCAGCGATGACCACTGACGGCTGTCCGAATCAGGAAGTACAACCGCGACTTTATAAGAGTCTTTTTCCTTGTTCTGAAAAAGCATCGAACCGGCAAACACAACGACAAGTATTCCAAGCACGATCTCCAGAATAATGTATTTCTTTGTTCCACTGCGTATAATCATACCTTATTTCTCAACTTTCCTGTCAGTTTCGGGTTCATGGATCTGCCGCCCCTTTTCAAAATACTTCTGACGTTCCTCACTGAACAGTTCCGCCGGCATGCATATGGATACCGTTGTTCCCTCATCCAGTTCACTTTCAATCTTTAATCCATACTCTTTTCCAAATAGAATCTGAATACGATTATTCACATTTACAAGACCGACTCCCGAACCCTTTTTGTGCACACGCCCCGTGTCCGTAAGAAGATCATCAATCTCATCCGGCGGAATCCCTATTCCGTTATCGGTCACAGAAAGAATCAGCATACCATTGTCCATTTTTCCGGAAACTCTAATTTCTCCACAATCTTCCATCCCACGGACTCCATAATTGATGGCATTCTCAAGGAGCGGCTGCAGCGACAATTTTACGGTACAATATTCATAGAGCGACGGATCCACATCAAACACGACAGAAAACTGGTTTTTGTAACGTGTCATCTGAATATTCATATAACTTTGTGCATGCTGAAGCTCATCTCTCACGCGAATGATCGTATGCCCCTTCGAGAGACTGATTCGAAACAGCTTCGCAAGCTGCGTGATCATAAACGAAGCCTCCTCATTTTTGCCGCCTTCTACCATCCATGTGATGGAATCTAACGTATTATACAAAAAATGCGGATTAATCTGGCTTTGGAGCGCATCCAGTTCGCTTTTACGCCGCTCATTCTGCTGCCACACCACTTCTTTCATCAATTCTGCATTCTGTTGATACGATTTTTGGATGGACTCTCCCAGATGGCGGATCTCCGTAGAACCTCCGATGTAGATTTGGGGTTCCCTGTCGACTTCGTACTTTGTAACCGAATCATTCAATTTGCGAATCGGTCTTGAAATGCGAAGCGATACAATCCGGTTTATGCCCACAAGCATCATGACCATCAGAAGACTCAGCATGATGATAAACTGTCTGGCATCGATCATTTCATCCGTAAAAGTAGAATACGGAACCACTCCGACCAATTTCCATCCGGTATACCCGATGGAGTTTACAAGTACCTTGCGATGCTCCCCCTGAAACCTTTCATCGTACACACCATCCTTTTTCTTTGCAGTCTCCAGATTACTTTCGCTTACGATCCTTCTGGCAAGCTGCACCTGCTGCGGATGATAAATGATTTCACCGTTGCTGTCGCACAGATAAAAATACTGTCCGTTACCGAGCGTATTAATCTGCCGCATCATCCGGGAAATACTGGAATAATCCATATCAACAAGAAGCACGCCAAGCTTTGCTATCTCTCCATTTGACATATCCACTGCGCGACTGGAAGAAATAACCCAGTAATAACGTCTGGTTCCATCATCAAAGATATTTTGGATATGAGGTGTTGAAAAATGGATATTTTCCACCTCGCGTTCTGCCTCAACGAACCACTGCTGCGACGTAACATTGACCTCCTCTTTCTGCGCCGCAACCGGCTCTGCTGCAAGCAGCTCCCCATTGTTCGTATATACAGCGATGCTTCGCAGCTTGTCTTTATTGGCCTCATAAAGCAGCTGCATCTGTTCCTTGACCTGTGCCAAATCCGTAACGAAATTGGTTTCCTTGATAATGTTGTAATATGCTGCATCCGATACCTGCCGCATATTGACCAGGTATTCTTCTATATTATCTTCTGTCTGTTCCATCAGCTTCGCTGTGCTGTTTACGCTCTCCTGTCGGGAAGCGGAAGAGAACAGGATATACATGACACTTCCCATGCATAAAACAATAGAAATAGAAATCAGTGAAAAAGCAATCATGATGGTTGTCTGAATTTCTCCCGGTTTCCATTTTTTTAAATGCTTCAATCGTTTTTTATTCAACCTTTGTATACTCCGATCTGTATTTCGATGGTGAAACCCCATATTGCCGCTTAAATACATAGCTAAAATAGTTAGGATCTGTATAACCTACACTCTGCGCGATCACGTAGCTTTTCTCCGTTGTCTCAATCAGAAGACGGGCCGCCTTTCCCATACGATATTGTGTCAGATAGGCAACAAACGAGTCTCCTGTCTCTTTTTTGAACATACTAGAAAAATAGGAATTGGATATTGCAAGCGCCTCACAGATATCATCCAGCGATAAATCCTCCTTCTGATAATTATTGTGAACATATTCCTTTGCCTGCCGTATCATCGACTGCGCAGAACTGTCTCGTGCACTCTGGATTTTCTCATGCAGCCTGACACATTTTTCAAGCAGCCATTGTTTTAACACATCCTTTTCCATCGTGATCAGATTGGAGTACTCTGCGATCATTTCGCCGGCCTCCTCCCCCATACCGGCATCGTTATTGATGGTAAAACGATAAAGTGTACTGACCAGCTCCATCACCGTCACCTGATGCTCCTTTATGGATCTGGAATGTTCATAGACCTTATCCAGATAATTCTCGATTGCATCACCAATATCTTCCGTTGTTCCGAGACGGATCATCTTAAGCACCTGCGCCAGTTCCGATTCACTGTCTGTCACTGAGATTTCTGCTTTCTGCGGAATGATCTCCCGAATGTTGATGGCGCGTTCCCCACCGTAAAGCACCCTGTAGGATACTGCCTCTTTTGCACTATTGTATGACTGCGGCAGATCTATGATATTCTGACAGATCTGCCCGATTCCGATGGTCACAACCGCCCCCATAATACGATGCATATATTTACAGAATCGGTCACATTCATCCGTGAGTTCCGGAATCTCACTTTCTTCCTGAAGCTGTACGATCATCAAGGTGTTGTCAAGGTAGGTAAAACTGCTTGCATTCCATTTTTCTGCCAGTTGCTCTCTTACCTGCTTGTCGACCGACACCCTGAGCAGCCGGACATCCATATCTTTTGGAGATTTGGACGCCGAAGTATGCACAACCAGACAGCAAAAAAGCGGACCATCAAACGAGATCTGGAAGTTTTCCATATATCCGGCAAGCTCGTCCTCATGGATTTTACCCTCGATCAAAGTCGAATAAAAATTTGCCTGAAACAACGGAAGGGAATGCATATAATATTCCTGCAGGACCGCCACGTTTTTCTTTTCGTCGATCTCCTGATCCATCTTCTCCTTGAGTTTTCGGAATACATTGGTCAATTCGCCCGCATTCAAAGGCTTTAACACATACTCCTCAATTTCTAAGTGAACCGCTTCTCTCGCATACTCAAATTCATCGAATCCGGTAAAAAGCAGCACGTGTGTCATCGGGTATTTCTGTCTGATATTGCTGCACAGTTCCATTCCATCCATGTATGGCATACGAATATCCGTCATCACCACATCCGGCTGGTTTTCTTCCATGATTTCCAGCGCCTTGATTCCGTTGTTTGCATGCCCGATAACGGAAAATCCCAGCTCTTCCCACGGAATCTTATGCATGATCACCTGAATAACTTCTTCTTCATCATCTACAAGAAGTAATGTATATTGATTCATCCTTTTTCCCCACTTATTTTTTTATCATCTACGACTAATTATACCAATTTCTCCGTATGAAAAAAAGAGTGCCAGACCAATATTTCGTCTGACACTCCTGTTTTAAAATCAATCAGTAATTACTTCTTCTGAACATATTTCAAGCAGTCGAGTGTTACGGCTACAAGAATGATGATACCGGAGAATACGAACTGAAGGTTTGTATCGATACCAAGAATCGTAAGAGAGTATGTCAATGCAGTAAAAATGAACACACCTGTTACAACACCGGAGATTTTACCGATACCACCGGTAAAAGATACACCACCAACTACACAGGCTGCAATGGCATCCATATCCCAGCCCTGTCCATAAGCTGCCGATCCCGAACCTACCATTCGGATACACTCAAGCCATGAGCCGAATCCATATAACACACCAGCCATAACAAATGCACAGAGTGTAATTGCAAATACAGAAATACCGGACACTGCTGCTGCCTCAGGGTTTCCACCTACCGCATATAAATATTTTCCAAATGTTGTCTTATTCCAAATGAACCATACAATAATGATTGCTGCAAGTGCCCAGAGAATAATTGTCGGGAAACCATTGATCTTAGGGATGATCATATTTGGAATCGTAGGCTCAATCGCACCGAATGATACGCCCTTGGTTGCATATGTTACCAGACCGAATATTACAAGCATATTTGCCATGGTTGAAATAAACGGATGCATCTTGAACTTCGCAGTAAAGAATCCGGCAATACTCGTAAAGAAAGTACAGAACACGATACACAGTACTAAAGCAAGTAATACGCGTGCGCCTGTCGGCATGCCTGTAAAGTCAAAGATATGTCCGAACACACCGCCGGTGTTGATTCCCTGATGCATCACGATCGTTGCAGTGGTCATACCCATACCAACCATTCGTCCTACAGAAAGATCCGTTCCGGCAAGGAGGATCAATCCCGCAACACCCAATGCAAGGAACATTCTAGGCGAAGCCTGCTGTAAAATGTTCAGCACATTATTATAGGTAAGAAGAGGAGTTCCCTTCTTGATCGGCGTGATAATACACAAAGCGATGAAAATGATAAGGATTGCAATATACAGACCATTCTGTAAAAGGAACGAACGACGGTTGAACGTATATTTGTAATTCTCCCACTTCTGCGCTCTTGATTCCATAAATGTAAATTTGGAAAGTCTCAAATTATCGATCAGATGATATTTATGGCGGAATGCCTCATGCTTTCTGTCCTTAATCTCCTGATATTCCTTTTCAAGTTCCAGCTTTGCATTAGAAAGACGGTTCTTATGTACATAATTCTCGTCTTTGATCTCCCGCTGCTCCGAGAGCGATGCCAGATTATCTTTATGCTGCTTATCAAGTTCTGCAAGCTTTCTCTCGTAATTCTCTTTTGCCTGCACCTTCTGTGCTTCACAGCTTTCTTTTACCTGGTTAAAATAATCCACTTCAAAGTGTGCTTTTAAATATGCTTCCGCATCAGCGATCAGCTTATCGATTTCAGCCTTGTTCTTTGCTTCCACTGCTTTTGCTTTGGAAAGTTCTTTGCTGATTTCGGCAATATGCTCGCTTTTCTCTGTCTTTGACAATGTACGGTCTCTCTTAATCGCATCAATCGTATTATTGTATGAGATTACCTTTGCCGTACCATCTTCTCGCAAAGCATCAATTTTTTTCTGTATTCCACCGACATATTCATCGATCGGTTTGCGCAGGGCGAGTTCCTGCTCTGCCGTAAGAATTTTACTGTTATTAGCCATATCTGTCTTCTCCCTTTATTATAGGTATTTTGCACTGAGTCTTAACAACTCTTCCTGATTGGTTTCTTTCGTGTTAACGATTCCTGAAAGATGTCCGTTGGACATAACACCAATTCGATTGGTAATACCAAGAATCTCCGGCATCTCGGAAGATACTACGATGATCGTTTTACCTTCTTTTGCCATCTGGATGATCAGCTCATAGATTTCATATTTCGCACCAACATCGATTCCTCGTGTCGGTTCATCCATCATGAATACCTGTGGTCCTCTTTCCAGCCACTTTCCGAAGATAACCTTCTGCTGATTACCGCCGGAAAGACTCGTGATCATATCTTCCGGTCCCATACATTTTGTATGCATGATCTTGATTTCATTGGCCGTTGCGTTTGTCATCTTCGTATCCGATAGCGGTATTCCCGCTTTATAAGATCCAAGATTGGCAATCGTTGTATTAAAAGTAAGATCACCTTTTAAGAATAATCCATTCGCTTTACGTTCCTCTGTAATCATCGCAAAGCCATAATCCATTGCTTCTTTTGCACTCTTAAAATTCATAAGGTGTCCATTCAGGTAAACACGACCTGCTGCTCTGGTACGAACACCAAAAATCGTTTCCAGAAGTTCTGTACGACCTGCACCAACCAATCCGTATAATCCAAAGATTTCGCCTTTGCGGACATCAAACGAAATGTCCTGCAGATGTGGCTCATACTTTGTTGACAGATGCTGCACGGATAAGACAACATCCCCCGGAGTATTATCAACCGGTGGGAATCGGTTTTCCAACACACGTCCAACCATCGCTGTGATCAGTTCGTTCATATCGGTTTCTTTTGCCGGCTTTGTCATAACGAGATTACCATCTCGAAGAACGGAGATTTCATCACAGATCTCAAAGATCTCATCCATCTTATGCGAGATATAGATCAGTGAAATTCCTTGTGATTTCAACATTCTCATCATTTCAAAAAGCTTATCAACCTCCTGAACCGTCAGGGACGATGTCGGCTCATCAAGAACAATAACCTTGGAATTATAAGAAATTGCCTTAGCGATCTCACACATCTGACGTTGTGAAACCGACATCTTTTTCATCGGCTGCTCCAGATTGACCGTCATTCCCAGTTTTCGGAACAGTTCGGATGCCTCAGACTTCATTCTGTTTTCATCAACCATGCCTAATCCATTGCGCGGATAACGTCCGAGGAACAAATTGTCCACTACGTTTCTTTCCAAACACTGATTTAATTCCTGATGCACCATTGCAATTCCATTCTCAAGGGCATCTTTTGGTCCGGAAAAGTTTACTTCTTTTCCTTCAAGATAGATCGTACCTTCATCTTTCTGATAGGTGCCGAAGAGGCACTTCATCATCGTTGACTTACCGGCGCCATTCTCACCCATAAGACCCATGACCGTACCCTCTTTCACATCCAGATTGATGTGGTCAAGAACCCGGTTTCGTCCGAAGGATTTGCACATGCCGCGTATGGATAAGACGATGTTATCTTTCTTATCTTCCATTGCTCTTACTCCTGTCCTATAATCGATTAATATGTCTTCTTCAAAAAGTTTAGGGAGAATTTCTTCTCCCTAAACTGTCTAAATCCTATCGGTTTTTACTGATTAAGGATTGCTGTATATGAAGCTGCATTGTCTGTCTTAACCATGTTGATTGCAAATGCATCATACTGGCTTGGGTTTCCTAAACGGTTTGTAATGTTGGACTCTGTCTGTCCGTCACCACCGATGTACTCAACATCAAGATTTAACAGATCATCATACTTCTGAAGAAGTGGCTGGTAAGTAGAGCTTAAGAAGTTATCAGCTGCATTATAAATGTTCAGCCATACCTTCTTTGTTGCATGAGCAGACTCATCAAGCTGGTTTGAAACCGGAGCCCATGTAACTGTAGAATCTGTGAAATCCTGATAGTTGTCAGCGGTAACCGCTACGTTTAATGCGTAGTAAGAACGCTGATCAGCATCATATTTGTAAACATCATCCGTTAATACGTTTCCTGCATCATCAGCAGTTCCGATACCTGTATCGATGTCAACTCCGTCTAATGCGTTACGAAGAACACGAAGTGTTAAGTAAGCCTGAACATCAGCATGCTGGCTGATTGTTCCGCCGTATCCCTCTGCGATAGCTGCAACAGCATCACTGTTTGCATCGTATCCGAATGTAGCTACCTTGTTATCTTTTGACCATGCATTGAACATTGACATTCCCATTCCATCATTGTTAGATGCAACGATATCAATCTGGTCGCCGAATGAAGATGACCATGTTCCGATTGCATTACCGGCTGTAGCAGCATCCCATGTTGCTCCTGCTGAGTTCTTCATTTCCTGTGAAGCAAGCTCACGTACTACATAATCTTTACCATTGACAGTAATCTTACCATCCTGTACAACGCTTGCAGATCCGTCTGTATTTGTTCCTGCCGGATCACTGACGATTTCACCATTATTGTCAACTGCTGTTCCAAGAGCCTTGCGAACACCTCTTGTACGAGCGATGGAATCATTATGTCCGATATCACCGATTGCAAGTACATATCCGATCACGCCATCACCGTTGCGGTCGATGGTATCAATATTTTTTTCAATGTAATCTGCGATCATCTGTCCCTGAAGTTCAGCACCCTGATTTGCGTCGAAACCTACATAGTAAGTATCTTTGTTAAAGTTTAACGCTGTCATATCAAGTTCACCTGTTGAACTGTTCGATGGCTGACGATTGAACCATACTAAAGGCTTATCCTTGTTAGCAACTTCTCCGGAGTTTGTAGCAGAAGCATTTCCGCCGCCCTGTGTTCCTGAGTTAGATGCATCTCCACCTGAGCCACATGCCATAGATGACATAGCAAGGATTGCTGCCATAGTTAAAACCACGATTTTTTTCTTCATATTGTGTTTCCCCCTTTTGCTTGGTTGTTTGTTGATATTGACAGTATATCGATTTAGCAGCTTTAACTCTATAGAAAATTTTTCGATGGATATTAAAAATTTTTCTATTTTTTCGTCATAACCCCCAATATCCTTATTATTCTAATTATTCATTCGTCACTTTGCACTATATAAAAGTAGCAAAAAGCCTCTCCATACTTGCGCAGAGAGAGGCTTTCGCTTAAATCTGGTTTCCCACGATCCTGTAATATGATTTTGAAGTGATTTTAAACACAATATAATAAATGATTACAAACACGATAAATGTAACAAGCAGACATCCTGCAAACAATGATGTGTTCGTCAGATTCAACATTGCAAGCAGTCTGGCCATCATCGGAAATGCTGCAAGCGTATGGATGGCTGCAGTCACAAGCGGCAGGAAAAAGACGATGCGTACCTGCGACCGGATCGCTACCTTCACCTCACGGTTGCTCATTCCGACTTTCTCCATAATCTCGTAGCGTTGCTTATCCTCATACCCTTCCGAAACCTGTTTGTAGAAGATGATCATAACCGTTACCATAAGGAAAATGATTCCAAGATAGATACCGATAAAGAAGAATCCACCGTAGATTGCAAAGAATTCCGCCCTATTTGCCTGACGGCTCTCCACATAGTAATCCTTCACATCGGACTGTTCCTCCTTGGATGGCACAAGTTGCTTTCTGACCGCTTCGCCGAATGCAGCTTTCTGCTCGTCGGTGCCCGCAGGATCAATCCCTATGACATCGTTGTACTGATTGCCTCGGATCGACGCTGCATCGGCAAACAGATTCTGCAGTGTCTCCTCGGAATCTACAACCACGTAATAATCGTCCTCCAGCATGCTTGCCATATAATTATCCTGTGTGGAGGCAAACACATGCGAATCCGCAACCGGAAACGAATGTCCAAACAAAGTAACCGTGTCTTTGTCATATTCCTTTGAAGCGTAAATGTTTACTTTTCCCTCCGGCACCTTCGGAACATCTGTTTCCGTAAATGCATCGTCCATCTGGATCAGGCTGTCTCTCGTGATCAGATTAACAAGCGACATCTGTCCATCAAAACTGACCCGGTCCGCCAACGTAAAGTCCGCATTATCGCGGACTGCCAAAACATGCACATACTGATAATGCCGGAAATTTTCTGCGAAAACCTTCTGATCTTCCAGAATCTTTCTGATTTTTTTCTCATTCTCTGCCGGTACATCATTCTTTAAATCTTCCTGCAAAGCATTCACATCCGAATACTCGGTGTACAATGTAGTCTCCATCGGATAACGCGCCGCAAGTTCATCATCCACGCCCGCATACATACTCACTGTCATGGACACCATGACGAGTACCATGGTGGAAAGGATACAGATACTTGCCAGTCCCGCCGCATTCTGCTTCATACGATAGATCATACCCGATACCGCGGCAAAATGCTTCGGATGATAATAGAACTTCTTATTGCTGCGCAGACCTTTTAACAAAGCGATACTCCCCGCGGTAAAAAGCAGGTAGGTTCCGATCATAACCAGTACGACTGCAATAAAGAACATTCCAAGAACCTTGAGCGGATTTTGCGTCGTAACCGCAATATAGTAAGCGACAGCAATACATGCCACCCCGAAGATGGTGCTAAACGCTTTGGTCTTCGGTTCCTTCTCCCCGACATTGCTGCCACGGAGCAGTTCGATCGGGTTTGCAAGTCCGATCTGCATCAGATTATGCACAAGTGTCAGAAAATACAGAACACCGAACGCAACCAGAGTCAGTTCGATTCCGGAACCGTTCACAGAGAACATAATGCTTTCTTTATACTGAAGAATGCGATACAGAAGCATGAGTATCAGTTTTGAGAATACAATTCCGAATGCCAGTCCCCCGCCGATTGCGAGCAAAGCAACAAACAGGGTCTCAAGCCCCAGTACTTTCGCAATATGGCGTTTCTCCATGCCAAGAATGTTATACACACCGATCTCACGTTTTCTGCGCTTGATGATAAAACTATTCGTGTAGAAAATAAAGATATAGGAAAAAATCCCCATTACACCAACGCCCAGCGCAAAGATTATACGAAGGTTTCCCGCGCTCGGCATCTTGTCGAGTCCCTTGTTTCCGTTTAAAAAGAGGATCAGATAAAACATCGCCACCGTCATAATACCCGAGAGTATATATGGAAGATAAAGCGGCTTATTGTTTTTCATATTGGTTTTCGCCAGTTTTACATACAGATTATTCATGTTTCTCACCACCTGTCGTCAAAACGGTCAGTGCGTCAGAAATCTTAACATACAGCTGCTCGTTCGTCATATTGCCGCGATAAATCTGGTGGAACACTTCTCCATCCTTGATAAAAAGTACACGGTTCGCGTGACTTGCCGCCTTGGTACTGTGCGTTACCATAAGGATCGTCTGCCCATCCTCATTGATCTGGTTAAACAACTCCAGCAGTTCACCGGATGCCTTAGAGTCAAGTGCTCCTGTCGGCTCATCCGCAAGGATCAGTTCGGGTTTTGTGATCAGTGCACGTGCAACTGCCGCTCTCTGCTTTTGTCCGCCAGACACCTCATACGGATATTTGTCAAGGATCTGATCGATTCCAAGCTTGATAGCGATCGGCATCAGCCACTCCTGCATCTGTTTGTATGGAACACTCGATAACACAAGTGGAAGAAAGATATTGTCTTTCAGTGAGAAATTATCCAGCAGATTAAAGTCCTGAAATACAAATCCGAGATGCTCCCGGCGAAAGGTTGCCAGCTCCTTTTCCTTGACCGATACCAGATTCTTTCCGTTGATCAGCACTTCTCCGGCCGTCGGCTTATCGAGTGCTGCCAAAATATTAAGCAGCGTTGTCTTACCCGATCCTGACTCTCCCATGATCGCGACATACTCTCCCTGTTCCACAGAAAAATTGATATTGGACAATGCCTGTATCTGATTGCCTCCGAACCGTGTCGTATATATCTTTTTCAGATTACTAACTTCTAAGATTGCCATCTTTTCCATTGCTCCTTTTCATTTTGTTTCGTTCTTACAAATGGAAGTATAGCAAAAGGCCGAAACGCCAGCCATCGATTCAACTTACATTTCGACCCCCTATCTTACAAGTTTGTAAGATTACACATATTTTCACCATTCACTTCTTTATCTTTTGAAATCCGATCCACACCGTCGTCCCGATTCCATACTCCGATTCGAGCCGGATGCTGTGTCCCAGCTTATTTAATACGAGCCTGCTTAAATACAGTCCGATTCCCGTCGATTTCTTGTCAGAATGACCATTGTAACCGGTATACCCCTTCTCAAACACACGCGTTATATCCTCCGCCTTAATTCCGATTCCGTGATCCGTAATCTTCAGATAGTCCCAGTCCGGCTCATGCACGGTCTCGATGTTGATCGGCTGCCCCTCATGTGAATATTTGATCGCATTCGAGAGAATCTGTTCGATTGCAAATGATACCCACTTTGCATCAGTCGTAACCATGATATCCGTACCTGCATATTGAAGTGGAATGCGTCTGCGTACCATAATCTTCGCATATTTGCGAACCACCTCGCGCACAATTTCATCTAAATGAAGTTTCTCAAGTACATAGTCATTGCCTGGCGTATTCACCCTCTGATACTGCAGTGCCATATTGACATACTGTTCAATATCAAACAATTCTTTTTGCATCTCCGACTGCAGCTGTAACCATTCTCCGTTCTCCATCTGATTCCGTTGCACCTGAAGCAAAAGCTGCAATGCAGAGATCGGTGTCTTAATCTGATGTACCCACATGGAATAGTATTCGCACATCTCCGTCTGATTTCTTGCATAGGCTGCCGCTTCCAGCTTCCGCTGCATCGAGACGTCCTCGATCATTTCCTGATAAAGATTCTCGATCATATCCCCACTCTCCCGAATCAGAGTACCTTCATTTTTAAGATGATCCCCGGCTTCCTCCAACTTTCGGATTCTCCCCACATAGACGGCAAAGCCACTCACAAATAGCATGACAAACAAGAATAGTTCCAATCCGGCAAAATACATAATATCCCATACACAAACATGCATCAGGAACATATAAAGCAACGCAAACGCCATCATAAGTACCGTACATGCCATCCAAAGGCGATTTCTTTTCATATAAGACGCTATCCGTTTCATCCGATTCGGTAACCAATTCCTTTCTTTGTCACAATAAAGTCCTCAAGTCCAATCGTTGCAAGCTTCTTGCGTAGACGATTCACATTGACAGAAAGCGTGTTCTCATCCACGTACTCATCATTCTCCCAAAGCTTCGTCATCAGCGCATCACGGGAAACGATCTTCTCCTTATTTTCAAACAAGGTCTGCAAAATACGAAGCTCATTCTTCGTCAGTTCCACTTTCTGCTCCTCATACATCAGCGTTGCATCCGTAAGATTAAGAATCGCGCCATTGTGCTCACAAACACTTGCACTCCCCGCAAAATCATAGCTTCTTCGAAGCAGTGCCTGCACCTTCGCCGTCAATACTTCGAGTGTAAACGGTTTCGGAATGAAATCATCCCCGCCCATACTGACTGCCATCACAATATTCATATCATCCGACATCGATGATAAAAAGATGATCGGCAGCTGCGATACCTGGCGGATCTGCGTACACCAGTGATACCCGTTATAAAAAGGCAGATGAATATCCATCAACACAAGCTGCGGATCAAACGCCGCAAACTCCGCCATCACATCATTAAAATTCTCCACACAGTGTACGGTGTAACTCCACTTCTCCAGATGAAGCTTCACGGTCCTGGCGATGATCTCATCATCTTCTACTATAAAAATGCGGTACATAACAGACTCCTTTTCGTATTTCCCTTAATCGTTCGGCACATTCTTTTTTGCCTTTTGCGCTTCATTCACCTTCTCATAATACGCTTTATAACGATATATGGTCCTCTCACTCACATCATTTTTCCTGGCGATCTGTTCCACCGTCATTCCATTCTCGTAGCCTGCTACAAAATCATTGTAGAGCGCCATCCACTTCGCGTTATGCTTCTGGCGTCCGCTCATCTTCCGATTCTTAAAATATTCAAGTTCTTCCTTAAGCTCTGCATTCTCCCGTTCAAGTTCTTCAATCCTTCGCAATGCTTCCTCAAATGTTTTCACTGTTTTCATATTGATCTACCTCCGCGATCTGCCCGTCACTTTGATTCTGTCAATATTGTATTATGACACATCCGATCTGTCAATACAAAAAAGCCACAATGCCCATTCTTTCAAATGGACATTGCGACTTTCCATATATGCGTTATCCTTAACACTATTCCTGATTTTTATTTTGCTTTACTTACGGTTACTTTAATCTTTTGGGAAATTCCGTTTCCCGCAACAACGTAAATGTAACAGGTTCCTGCACCTTTTGCGGTAATCGTTCCGTTTGCATTTACCTCAGCTACCGTATTATCGGTTGAATAAAAACGAAGTTTCTCTGACTCTGCCTTCATTTTCTTTTCATTCTCCCGCTTTAACAATACAGCCTTGATCTTTGCTTTTGCACCGACTTCTAAGCTGTAGCTTTTCTTATTCAGCTTGATCTTTTTTGCTTCCGTGTACTTTGCATTGTTCATCACAGCATACAGCGTCAGTGTCTTGCCGATCCTTGCTTTCTTTCCGTCAATCGTCTTATATGCCACAATGTAATACTGGTACGTCTTCTTATTGTCAAGCTGCTTCTGTACAAGCTGCAAATTCTTGGTCGTTGCGACTCTCTTATATCCGTCCTTGCTTCCCTTAACCTTCCGATAGATGCGATAACCTTCCGCACCATCCACTTTATCCCATGTAAGCGTAACCTGTCCATTGTCTGTGACAGATGCTTTTGCCGGAAGCACTTCTACCTTTGGTTTCTGCGTCTCCTGTGGCTTATCCGGCTTCTGTGGTTCTTCCGGCTTCGGATCCTCCGGTTTCGGCTGTTCCGGTGTTGGATTCTCCGGCTTTGGCTGCTCCGGTGTTGTAGTTCCCGGAGTCGTCGGTATTGCTCCTGCTGCACGGATTGTGATCGTAATGGTTGTAGTAAGTGCAACTCCGTTTGCATCAACGGAATTCGGACATGTGACTGTACCATTTAATGTCACGGTCTGCTCCGTTGAAAGCGTCGGATCATAGCTTCCGCTTGCCGGCGTCGTGGTATCCCATGTTACAGGCGCACTTGTTATCGTATGACCCTCGGTCACGATTTTAACTTCTGAAGGCAGATTCATTGCATCATAAGCGGTTCCGTTCGCTACCGTAATCGAATTCGGTGCCGTAATGCTTACAAGCTTATCTTTATCCGTTGCCTCAACCGCATAAACAACATTATCAACCGTTGTTTCCATCTAGATTTTACAATTTGACAGATCAATATCGGATGACAGACCGAGCTGGTTCTTGATATCATTGCCCGTTACTGTCACGATAGACGGATTAAGACCAACCTGTTTGCTGTAATACCAATCGTTCGTTCCGTCATTTCCTTGCACCACAAGTGCCACATTACCCGATATGCTGCCTTTGACCGCCCGGATCTCTCCGGTTGTCGCATCATAGGTTGCGCGGCCGATCTGATCATTAATGGCTGGATCACTTCCATTTAATCGCAGAGTCATCGCTGTCCCCTCTGCAATTGTGCCGGATACTACCGCATCAGATGATGCTGCGGTGGCAGCCGATGCAAATAAAACATTCGACAGATCCAGATTGGAAGCAGGACGCACGGCATGTTCTTCGTTAATACGCGTTCCCGGCCCAACAAAAAAATTGAGGTCAATATAATATACACCACCCTTGTATTCAATTTGCGGTACGCGTAGCCAGAATATCGCCCGTAATTCTGAAAAATTCGCATATGGAAATTTTGACGCTATCTTGTCCGAACTTCCTACTTTTACGCTATATTCCAATGAATCACCTGCAGGAATGTACAACTTATCGGATGTAGTATAACTTTTACTATTCTTTGTATCATCCGTTGTAATCGTTGTCGCCTTCATTAGAGATCTCTCTGTTGCAGAAAAGTACGCCGAATTTCCTGCATTTGCCATATTCTGCAGTGTCGCCCTTAACTCACTTGCTCCGTAATGGTTGGCATTTAACACTGTAGGATTGCCATCTGCATACGTTCCATACCCTTCTTGATATTGCTTGTCTTCGATGACAGAATTATACATCCCTGTCATAATCGGACTCGCCGCAAAGATAATCGTATTATCGCCATCTACGCCGTCATCCTTTCCTAAGACAAACCATTCCTGTGCATTTCCGTCACTATTCTTTCCAAATACAAGTTTGCCTGTATTCACAGCGCTTCCATTACTTCCCGGTGCAAAGGTATCATCCATCAACTGTGTCCTGGTCGCATAAGCTGTCACACTCGGTGCAACCGTTGCCGCCTGCACCTGCATCTTATTCCCGGCCACTGTCGATTCGATTCCCACCATCAAACTCAAGGCCATTGTTGCAGAAAGTAATGTTGCGATTCCTCTGTTCATTAAATTTCGTTTTTTCATATGCATTCTCCTTGTAAGTTCTCTTTGGTTTTGCTAAACTAATTATAAATCGTACCCCAAGGGACGAGTCAAGTGATACCTTGCATGAGCAGAAGCCAAAATGCGGCAGACAGAAAGAAGATTCTTATGAAAAAATACGATGACAATTTATTTAAAATCGGAGAGATCGCAAAGATTCTGGGAGTTACCAGAAAGACGATTCTGGTCTATGAAGATATGGGTTTGCTGACGCCTGCAATCAAGGATGAGAAAAGCGGTTACCGGTACTATACAGCCGACAAATATGACACAGATCCGCTCCTTAACGTATACAAAATGTGTTCCGAGTCGGACACTGATTCCAAAAAACGCATGACCGGTTCTTACCTGTCATGCGTTTCCTGTTACCTTCTATTCTTTGTTATTCTTCAAAATCATTCTCTTATGCTTGCTTGAATATGTCCAGTATTTCGAGGACAGCTTCGGACAATTTTTGGATGTGACGGAAGAAACCTTCGTTGCCTTTGCCATATAAGGCTTCCATGCTGTGGTTTCATGTCCGTAAGGCTTACCCGATGTATAATAATTGTCCCGCGCGTTCGGTCTGCCAATATCATCTGCTCCGTCCAGTTCGCCAAAGATTGCACCTGCAAAAGAATTCTTACCGCTTGCCTTAACCGTTCCGCAATTATAATTATACATCGCATCTTTCTTCTTACTGCTGTTGAGAAATGCGCCGGTTCCGGCAATACCTCCGGCAAATCCGCTACCTTTCAGCGTAACGTTTCCGGTGTTGTAACAATTCTGAACAAACGTTGTTGAAGAACAGATTCCACCCACGATCACATTCTCCTGACTTTTCAGATCAACACTGATCTTGCCTGTATTATAGCACTCTGTTGCAGATTCCGTCTCATTCGTCACACCGGATATCTTAATTCCTCTGCCACATTTTCCGGTTGCACTGACGGCACCCTTATTATAGCACCTTGCTACCGAATTATGCGTTTTTCCACTGTTTGTTCCGCTTAATGCGACACCACTGACGCGCATACCGGACTCTACCGATGTACAGGAAGCAACGATCTTACCGGAATTGCCACAATTCTTAAGTGTCGTGTAACTTCCTGCAATACCGGCTGCATGAACATCTGTGTAATATCCATCATACGGGTCCGAAGGCTTCGTTCCTTTTACAGTAATATTACCCGAATTCTTACAATTTTCAAGACTTTTGGCACTTCCCGCAATACCGTATGCTTTCACACTGGTCGGATACACCATGACTGCCTCAAGAGAAAAGCTTCCTGTATTCTTGCAATTCTTTAGTTTGCATCCGCTGCCGTATAACACAATACCGGCTGCAGCCGCACTCTGATCACTTGCGTTATCTGCACTTTTCTTATTCTTAATTGAAAAAGCGACAGAACTTGAACAATCCGTAAATGCACTGTCTGACGCCGAATTGACAATTCCCGCAGAACTTCCTGTTGCTTTACCAGATACTTTAATCTTTGTGAAAGTTCATTTGCGGGCCTGATTTACGAGCGCAGCTTCTTCGCTTAGCGTCACATCCGCCAATGTAAGATTCTGAAACTTCGCATTCTGTGCCTGTCCGATCAAAGCACCACCACTCAGGCCATTAATCTTATGTCCCTTGCCATCATAAAAGCTACCATTTTCTTCATACACATTACCTCCTTTGTCTAAGGTACACAAAGTATCTCAGTTCCTTGCATTCATAATAGCGCAAATAAATGTTTTTTCGTTTGTTTATACACGAATTACACATTTTTCGACACGAACGATCATTCCTGATTCTCTTTATTTTTCTTTATAAATGCCGGCATAACCGCTCCGGGCTGCGTGATTGCCGTGCTCAGGATGATTTTCACGATCCATACGAAAAACACCATAACAAGGATCGGTATCAGACAGGTTGTAACGATGAGAACTGCGAGTCCGTCAATAAACTTATTCAGCATGTACTTGAATTGTTCTGTTGCTCCGCTTATCGTTTCTTTTGCTTTATCGATCGTATCTTTTGCCTTGTCGATAAACCCCGAAAGGATTCCTCCATCCTGTGTATCCTGCTCCTCTTCCGTCTCTGCATCCGCCGCATCTTCTGCCTGACTGATCAGATTCTCCGTCTCTGCAAGCGTGGTGTCAATGGATTCCTGATAGGTGTTATAGATTAATTGTGACACATGCACACTAACCGGAATGACAGCATACAAAGCCAATCCCAAAACCAGAATTTTTACTCCAAGCTTCCAGAAAAATTCCTTATTTGCCACAAAATACAACACGATCGCCCCCATTGCGATCGGTATCAGCCACTTGAATGTCAATGCCCCAAGAATCGTCAACAGATATTTTTCAAGATAGATCGCCGATACCACAATCAGGAAATATCCGCTTAAATCGGTCAGTTTTTCCGCAATCGGCGTACCGGTATCGCCCGGTATCAGTGTAATTGCAGCGGAAAGTGCCGTTGCTCCTGCGCATAACTCCAGTGCAGTCGTCTTCTTTTCATCGAGGTATGTGATTGTTTTCTTGTTCACAGTGTATTCCGGCGAAGAATAATTTTTCGACAGTACAATATTCGACACTAACGCGATCACAATACATAGCACAATCATAACAATTCGAAAAATATGGTTCTCTTTTATTCTTTTCTTATCCATGCTCTCACCCTCTGTTGTTCCTATTCATCCGATTTTCTGTCAACTGTTCTCTTCTTTATTCTATCGCAGCTACTCTGTAACACAAGGGCTACTGTACTTGTTTCTGATCCGCAAGATAGTTTACCGCAGAAAGCGCCGCAACATTGCCTTCTCCTGCCGCCTTAATGTATTGATACGGAGCTCCCGTGATATCACCACACGCAAAAAGCCCGGCAATATTCGTCCGGCAGCCTCTGTCAACAATCACCTGATTATTCTCAATCTGCAGTCCCGGAACCAGTTGTGACGGTGCCACCTGATCTCTCAGTATAAAAATGCCATCCGTCGGAATACTTTGTTCCTGCAGTTTAAGTACCAGATGATCATTCTCTTTTTCCATTCCAACCGGTGTCACATTCTGCAACACCTTCACTTTGTTATTCCAAGGCGAGAATTCCTGATACATCGGAATATAGATTACTTCTTCTGCCAGCTCCGACAGGAAATCAGCTTCCTTTTCCTCATCCCTGGAGTATCCGATCACAACCGTCCTACGCCCCCGATACAGCGCACCATCGCAGGTCGCACAGTAGCTTACACCTCTTCCCAGATTTTCCAGTTCTCCCGGAAATGGTTTGGCAGTGGACATTCCGCAGGCAAGGATAACCGTGTCTGCCTCATACATCGCTTGATGTCCCTGAATCGCGAAATATTTTCCCATCGCATATACTGCGTTCACTTTGTCCTCTGTGATCTTAATCTGCATCTGCTCCAGATGTCTCTGAAACGCCTTCTGCATCTCTTCTCCCGACACCTCCGGAAGTCCCAGATAATTCTGAATCGTATGCGCCTTATTTACTTTGTCACTCAGTAACTTGCCTCCCAACAGAAGAATGTTCTTATTCCGCACCTTCGCTGTAATTGCGGCTTCCAGTCCCGCCGGACCGGTGCCTATAATTGCTATATCGTATCGAGTCATCCTGCTTCTCCTTTACCGTTTCTGTTATCTATTTCTTCTCAATTTCTGGAAGATTACCCAATTCAAAACTGCTTAATGTTGTCATTTTGTCGTAATACGCTTTATACCTGTAAATCGTTCGTTCACTGACATTATTACGTTTTGCAATCTCCACCATAGTCATACCGCTTTCATAACCATCAGCAAAATCATTGTATATTGCCATCCATTTTGCATTGTGTTTCTGCCTTCCGCTTAATTTACGATTTTTATAATATTCCAGTTCTTCACGTAATTTGGCATTCTCGTTTTCTAATTCTTCAATTCTTTTTATTGCCTCTTCTAGTGTTGTCACATTCTTCATCCACCCATTCCTCCACTCATGCCATTATCATTTTGTCTTTATTATATGTTTCTAATCCGTATTAGTCAATATGGTTTTGTCATACCATATCATTCTTATAACAACAAAATTTCACCCAAAAAAAGCTGCCTATTTCCAAATACACTTGAAAATAAGCAGCTTAGCCGACTTAGATATCTTTTCTTTGAAGTTGGTCATACTGATTGCTGCATAGATAGTGATTTTTCCTTTTATTGTGCTTCCAAAATGTTGTTTTCTGACCTTTTTCATATAGTCTGCTCATATAATCTTAATTCACCTTTTTGTTTTTTTGCCTGATATAATGCTTTATCTGCTCTGTCATACAGAGTTTTTGTATCCTCATTTGCTGTTCTTTCCGTACCACCGATACTCAAGGAAACATTTAATTCCGGTATAATTTCTCTCATATAGCTCAAAAATTCTTTCTGAATCCCCTGCATAATATTCATGACATCTTTTTTATTTATGTCAGCATGAAAAAATAGTATATACTCATCTCCGCCCAGCCTTGCAAGAATTGACTTATCACCTGCTTGCTTTCTCATAATGTCAGCAAGTTTGATCAACACATTATCTCCAAACAAATGCCCTTTGGTATCATTTACACTCTTGAAATTATCAACATCGCAAATGAAGAAATATCCGCCTGCCTTTCTATTAAATTCTTTCTCCATCAAACTGACTGCATTTTTCCTATTATTTAGTCCTGTCAATGAATCATACCCTGCCTCATACTTTAATATTTCCTCTCTCTTTAACTGTTCTGTAATATCCGTCATAATACTGATCATGGCTTCCCGCCCATCATTTGTAATGATTTTTCTTCCAATATCATTTACCCAGATAAGACGATCGTTTTTGCCAACAACACGATACACTATCTCATATTCGTTTTTTTCCTGTATCTGTTCCCCGATACTTTCTTCTACTCTTTGCTGATCCGCTGTATAAATAACATTCATCATCTTTTCATCCGTTACAGCAATTAGTTCTTCATAAGTATATCCAAGAATTTCCAACATTTTATTATTAATGGTATATAGTGGATAACCTTCTTCCAGATATCCACCCATAATACCTCCCGGAAGTGCATTTGACACAAGTTCCGTAAGTTTTTCTTCGGATTCCTTCGACAATGTTCCTACTACACCTTTTCCGTAATAAAGCGGAAAGAATGCACCTTTTTCCTGATCGTGCTCTGGGGTAGACATATGCAGACTTGCAATTTTCCATTCATTGCCATCTTTTACACAGGTAGAAGTAAGTCGGGAATGTATTTCCGTAATTTCATTTTCTGCCTTTAATCTGATGTTAAAAACAGCTAACTGTGTACATACAAATAATGTTGAAAAAATTTTTCTAATAATTTTCTCATACTGTCTCCTTTTAAAACCGATTTTTCTATTCAGGAAACTCCTACCAGATAAAACACCACTTGTTTTTTATTCTGATTAGAAATTTTCATTTTGGGGGATATATATCGGTACTTTAGTATACAATAAGGCGGTAAATTTGTTAATGTTTATTCATTAATTGACTTGTTTGCATTGTAAATCACTTGTTTTTTATCCCTTACTCTACTATAATCATTTTTGAATATATGTCTAAAAGCAAAGGAGAGCTGCCATGACAGCAAACGATTT
>ERZ1034882.234-NODE-234-length-31807-cov-19.557351_pt1 | contig 31807 bp, 26 predicted proteins | sample MGYA00520606_ERZ1034882 | MGnify/ENA primary metagenome ERZ1034882 (study PRJEB33766, sample SAMN09781726) | gut metagenome | biome: gut microbiome | host: Homo sapiens | place: Madagascar | study: EMG produced TPA metagenomics assembly of the PRJNA485056 data...
CATTTTCATTAGTTTAAGGCTGTTTTAAAGGAAACCAGTAGCCCCAATGCGGGCTACGGGGATTCGATAGCATTTCTTAATTAACTTTCAAGTTATCATAAAACCCCGGTGCATTCGCACCGGGGCTCACGTCACTTATTTTAATTTCCAGATGTCTCTGTTGTATTCTGCGATGGTTCTATCAGAGGAGAAGAATCCTGCTTTGGCGATGTTCACTAACATCATCTTCTTCCACTTCTGCTGATCCTCGTAATCAGCGAATGCCTGATCCTTTACCTTGATGTAGTCCTCTAAGTCAAGCAGGGTCATGAACCAGTCTTTGTTCAGCAGCTCGTTGTACAGGCGCTCCAGGTTCTCCTTTTTGCCGACCTTGAGTACTTCTTTGCTGACGATGAAGTCCACTGCTTCCTTGATCACAGGGCTCTTCTTGTAGTAGTCCTTAGAGACATAATCCGCCTTCTCGTAATGCTTGATAACAGTGTCACTGTCCTTACCGAAGATGTAGATATTGTCATCACCTACCAGCTCATGGATCTCTACGTTTGCACCGTCACTTGTACCAAGTGTTACTGCACCGTTTAACATGAACTTCATGTTACCGGTTCCGGATGCTTCCTTGGATGCCAGAGAGATCTGCTCGGAGATATCGCAGGCAGGGATCAGCTTCTCGGCATAGCTTACGTTGTAGTTCTCTACCATAACAAGCTTCATGTAAGGGCTGACTTCAGGATCATTATTGATAATGTCGGACATTACCAGCAGGAGATGAATGATATCCTGAGCGATCACATACGCAGGTGCAGCCTTTGCACCGAAGATGAAGGTCAGCGGTGTAGAAGGCTTCTTGCCGCCCTTAATCTCCAGATATTTGTGAATGATATACAGTGCGTTCATCTGCTGACGCTTGTACTCATGCAGACGCTTTACCTGAATATCGAAGATGGAATCGGGATTCAGCTCCACGCCTTCCTTCTCCTTGATATAGGATACCAGTTCGGTCTTCTTGGTCTTCTTGATATCATAGATGGCATCCAGTACCGCCTGATCGTCCTTGTGCTCTAACAGCTTCTGTAATTCTTCAGCATCCTTCTTGTAACCGTCGCCGATGGTCTGGGTCAGGAACGCAGCCAGCTCATGGTTGCAGGACAGCAGCCATCTACGGAAGGTGATACCGTTGGTCTTGTTGTTGAACTTTTCAGGGTAAATCTTGTAAAAATGATTCAGTTCACTCTCTTTCAGGATCTCGGTATGGATTGCTGCCACACCGTTGACGCTGTAACCATAATGGATGTCGATGTGTGCCATGTGCACTCTCTTGTCCTTGTCGATGATCTGAACTTTTTCGTCCTTATATTTCTTTGCCACGCGGTCACTCAGCTCCTTGATGATGGGAACCAGCTGAGGAACTACCTTTTCAATATAAGCCAGAGGCCACTTTTCCAGAGCCTCTGCCAGAATGGTGTGGTTGGTATACGCGCAGGTGCGGCTTACCACGTCAATGGCTTCGTCCATGGTGAAGCCTTCCTCAGTGGTGAGGATACGGATCAGCTCAGGGATAACCATGGTAGGATGGGTATCGTTGATCTGGATTGCCACATGCTCAGGCAGAGTATGCAGATCATAGCCTTTTTCCTTTACTTCCTTCAGGATCAGCTGGGCACCGTTGCATACCATGAAGTACTCCTGGTAGATACGTAACAGGTTACCGGCCTCATCGGAATCATCCGGATACAGGAACAGAGTCAGGTTCTTCTCGATGGATTCCTTATCGAAAGTGATGCCTTTCTTTACCAGGCTCTCATCCACGGTCTCAATATCAAATAAATGCAGCTTGTTCAGTCCGTTCTCATAACCTACCACGTCAATATCATACAATACGGAAGTCACCTTGCGGTCACCGAAAGCTACTTCAAACTTAGTGCCGGTGTTGTTCAGCCAGGAATCCTTCTGGATCCAGTCGTTCTTCTCAGCATTCTGCAGATGATCCTTGAATACCTGCTTGAACAGACCGAAGTGGTAGTTCAGACCGATACCGTCTCCGGGAAGTCCCAGAGTAGCGATGGAATCCAGGAAACATGCTGCCAGTCTTCCAAGTCCACCGTTACCAAGAGAAGGTTCCGGCTCTGCCTCTTCGATGTCAGCGATGTTCTTACCGTTTTTCTTAAGGATCTCACTCAGTTCCTCATAGATGCCTAAGTTGATCAGGTTGTTGGATAACAGCTTACCGATCAGGAACTCCATGGAAATGTAATATACTTTCTTGTCTCCGGTGATTGCGGGAGTCTCTGCCATCTTCTCTTTGGTCAGCTGCAGTACTCCGGTGTACAGCTGTGCATCGGTGCAGGCGCTGATATTTTTTCCATACATTTTGCCGGTGATCTCGTTTAAAGTCTGCTCTAAATTCATTTCAAACTCCATTCTGCACGATAGTCTTATTTTTGCCAAAACGAATGTACCGTGCCACACTCATTTTTCATATCCTTTTTCTTTATCTGGGTATTATACTTACTTTTTGGTATCTATACCCTTATCTCAGCTGATCTCTGGGTATTTCCTATTTTTTCCGCTCTCCATACCCTCGCAATGCTAAGATTTTGTGTATGTCTTTCTCTTACAATACACAGAATATCATAGGAAAACGTTTTCCGCAACCCTTTCTTTGATTTTCTTGGATTTTTGTGCAAAATAGCTTAACAGATAATGTCCTTATAGTACATTTTCACGATACTGTGGGGCATGACTACCTGATGTCCCTCGCCGCCGTTCATCAGCTGATGTACTTCTTCCACGGCCCTGCTGGAGATACTGTAGAAATCCTGTCTGATAGTATTCATCTGCTTACCGACATATCCCATCAGGGTGATGCCATCGAAACCACACACCGGACGGAATATATCCATATCGATCAGGGCATTCATTGCACCGATAGCCATCAGGTCGGAGGCGCAGACTACCACGTCCTTATTTTTTGCATATTTCAATGCCACGTTTCTCGCTGTCAGTTCACTGAAATCTCCCTGTCTCACCATCATGGTCAGATCCAGATCCTTCACCAGACGTTTCATACCCTTTAATCTCTGTTCCGTGACATAGCCGTCTCTTCTGCCAGCGATATAAAGAACCCGCCTGCAGTTGTCGTCCAGCACCGTCTTTTTCGCCACATCGTACTGTGCCTGCTCCTGGTCGATACTGATAGATGTGGTCCTGGCATTGACAATCGGTGCATCCACGACCACGCAGGCGAACTGCTTCTCCCGAATCAGCTTCTGCAGTACCTTGTCCTCCTTGGACATGCCGTAGATCACCAGACCTGAGATACTCTGTGAGAGAAAATATCTCGTAATCTCCTCCGCAGTCATTCCTACGATCATGGACGGGAAGATTGTCACGACTTCCACGTTCAGTTCTTTCGCCTTGTCCAGTGCTCCTACCAGATACTGCATGAAGATCTGGTCGATAGCCTGGGTCTGTCTGTTAGGATCCAACACCAGCGCGATTCTTCCGAACTGCTTGGAGGAAAGCGCCGCAGCAATGGAATTCGGAATATAATTCAGCTCCTTGATGGCGTCCTGTACCTTTTTCTTCGTCTCTTCACTGACATTCGGGTAGCCGTTTAAGACCTTGGATACTGTTGAAATTGCCACGCCGGCATGTTTTGCAACTTCTTTGATTGATACCATAAATCCCCCGTTCCGGCCGCAGATCCCTGCGCCCGTTTTTCTCTATTACCGCGACGGAATGCAGTCTTATTCCATTTGACGTTTACTCATATATTCTCTATACTATAATTTAATGATGATTTCGTCAATGTACAGCATTTACGAAATATGATGCTAATTTTTGGAAAAGGTTTTCCGTTTCAATATCTATCAGCTAATCAACAGATACAGGAAGGTAACAGATATTATGGCTGTGATCAAAAGTGTGGAAGAAAAATATATGAAAGAAGCCCTGAAACAGGCGAAAAAAGCCTACGCTCTGGGAGAAGTTCCCATCGGTTGTGTCATTGTACACGAGGGAAAGATCATCGGCCGGGGTTATAACCGTCGTAATACAGATAAAAACACGCTGGCGCATGCGGAGATCACAGCGATCAACAAAGCCAGCAAGGTCATCGGCGACTGGCGGCTGGAAGAGTGCACGCTCTATGTAACTTTAGAACCGTGTCAGATGTGCGCCGGTGCCATCGTCCAGGCCAGAATCCCGGAAGTTGTCATGGGCTGCATGAATCCCAAGGCCGGATGCGCCGGTTCGATCCTGAATATACTGGAAATGCCCCAGTTTAACCATCAGGTGAGGGTTACCCGGGGCATTTTGGAGGCAGATTGCAGTCAGATGCTGAAGACCTTTTTTGAAGAGCTCCGCATCCGGAACAAACAGGAGAAAGCTGCAAGAAAAGCTTTAAGCGATCTCACGTAATTCTTCGTCCGTGTCTGCCTGATTCCTGATCCTATTTCCTTTGTGCAGATTCCACAATCCTCCGATCATTCTGCCCACCGCGTAAAGTCCCATAGGTGCATACAGAATCAGAAACACATAATAGGGGAATACATATCTGCACTGTGCTTCCCACAGGATACTGAACAGGAATCCACCTATTACGGAGATGAATGGCAGCCACAACGCCGCCGGAAGCTCTTTTTTCTGATACCATGCTCCGAAGGACGCGATCACGATAAACGCACCTGCCAGATATACGATACTCTGATAATAGTTGGCGTATTTCCATACCATTTCGTGCAAGTTTCCATAATACAGACTATAAATTACAGGTGGCAGTTCCGTTCCTTCCGGGAAGGAATGTGTTGCCTTCAGACTGGAAAACAACGGTTCCAGCCATTGGTCTTCCAGTTTATTTTTGTAAAACTCCACCGTCATCGACGGATTTTCCTTAAATTCCTGTATTCTTTCGCGGATATATTCTTTTCCGATCTGCGCAGAAGGCTCCGGCTGAAAATCATTGTCTTCAAACACGGACTGCTGATAACGATTATAGACGCCCGCCATGCCGTCTGTCTCCTGCATTCCCATAGCGATCCAGAGAATACTGGGGATACCGATGTCATTCGGATATCCGGAACGGTATTCATACATTACATCCACTGCTTTCACCGAAAGCGTAGCAGTCAATAATATGACTACTCCTGTCAGCAGGAATTTCCACTTCTTTTTCTTCAGACTCACAAGTAATGCATAAATTGCCACAGCGATGAGGACGATCCATGTATTTTTCCGGACAAGCAGCGCCATAGCTGCTGCAAATGACGCCAGTGCCAGATACCTCTTCTGCTCATAGTGTTCATAAGCGCTAACCGCCCAGAACAGGATCATGCAGAAGCTGACGCTTAAGATGTCTCCATAGATGTAAGGTAAATAGAGCAGAAACGGCATGCAGCCAAGCAGCATCGCACAATAAAGAATACGGAATACTGCCCGATCTGTGTTCAGTTTTAAGAAGCCATAACCTGCCAGAATTGCAAACAGCCACCAGATCACATGTACAATCTTCGCTGAAGTATAGTTAAAGTTGCCGAAAAAGGTGAACAGAATTTCATACAGTGCCCCCAGTCCTTTCTGCTGCTGGTACATTCCCACATAGCCACCGGGCCCCAGCATGACATAGTTGCCCTCTCTGGCATATGCTGCGAACGCTGCCACGCCGATCTGATCTCCTTCCGGAAAATAAGGATTCTTCAAGATATACAAAATTCCCAGTATAAATGCCGCCACGACGGTAAATATCAGTACTCCCAGGCATATTTTCTCCTGCTGCATGCGCTTGGTTCTCGCAAGCATTCTGTCCAGTCCCCAGACCACTGCCACCGCCAGCAGGAATACAAGAATGTGCTTCCAGGCAGTATCTTTGACCAGAATATTCCGAATACTGTAATCCACGGTTCCGTAATAGGAATAACGGCATGCCCAGTAACCTAGCAGTGCCATGACCGGAAGCGCACAGACCAGAAGTATTCCCAATAGCAGCTGATATATTTGTTCTCTTTTTCCTTTCATCGCTTTGTATCCTTTTCGAAGCGGTTATCTTCTACAAATTCACATAATTCCGATTGCCTATGTATACCGCCAGTTTTTCATTTTGATATTCCAACGTGGGGGCTTCGCCCTCCGGGAACTGCTGTTCAAAGGCTTCCTGCATATCTATCCGCACCACATAAGCGGTCCGCATGTCAGTGGGAAGTGTGGGGGGATACCATTTTGTACTGGTAAGCCACCAGTAACCTGCCAGGTTCCCCATAGAATAAGAATGTCCCATGGTAACTTCTCCGTCCGTGATCAGACAGATTCTCTCCGCATCCCAGAATTCCGCATAGCCATATGAAATATCATTTTCTGTCAGGAAATCCGCCACTTCCCGGTATTCCTGCAGGTTATCCCGGGTCGTTACCGCTTCGTAATAAGTGTATTTCAGATTCAATACAGAGAAAGCTGCTACCGCTATCAGGATCAAAGCCGCAAAAGCAGACTGTTTTCCGGTCAGATGTTCCACCAGGACCGCCACAATCACCGCAGCAGCAAACCATGTCATGAAAAAGTAATAGTGCGCTGCTTCTGCGGAAGTAATGCCGATAATAAATGCCGTAACCCCCACGGATGTCAGCAAGATTCCAACAGTCCGTTTCTCCCTGTCGGAGACATCGGACCTTTTACGGAAAATATACCAGATGCCGTATCCTAACAGGATGAGAAACGCCCACAATAGCAGCTGGATCAGGGAGTCAAAACTACCTACCTTCGCATTGCCCGCCAGACCGAAATTCTCCAAAATTGCCGCCGGTACAGTTATGAGCAGCTTCTCCACCGCCTCTTTTGGATTTAGCAGATATACTGCATAATCCCCTCTGCCGCCATACAGGCAGGATATCAAAAATGCGATGACAAGACTTCCGATGTATCCCGTCGCCAGATAACGTCCACCGGGAAGCTTCTCCCGCAGATGTCCGGATTCCAGGAATAATGCTATCACCTCTGTTACAACCAACGGCAGGATCACTACCTGAAGACAACGCTGTCCTCCGCAGTTTAACAATACAGCCACTACAAATAAAACCAGCCACGAAAAAAGTCCCTTTTTCGTGAGATTGCGTTCTTCCCGTAATTTCAAATAAAACAAAATACTGAAAAATAAGAAAATCCCATGAAAGACATAATACTCGGCAAACAGAAACAATAGTAACGTTACAAACGGCACCATCTGCCCTTCATTACGCCATCCGTTCGCCGGCAGTGCGCACAATACAAGCAGTGCCGTAATTGCCGCCGGTCTTCCCAGTGACAGCTTTCTTAAAAAATAGTAAAAAGTGCCCAGAAACGCTGCTCCCAACAAGATACAGGTAATGCCCACAGCAGTCTGCATGCTGCCTGTCATGCCGTAAAATACAGACGCCACCGTGGGCATACCAATAATGCGACGCTCCGTGCTGGAGATCCAGTCATCGGGAGCAATGTCCTTCTCTGTCCAGATTTCCCTCGCCAGCAACGCCTCTGCAGCAATATCCGAATCCACATGCTGCGCATATTTGTATAGGTTAAGATAACAGAATACCCCAAGATATATCAGTAGCAGTGCTCCTATGATCCATCCCAGCAGTGTCGTACCTTTTCGATCGTTCTTCATTGCTTTTCTCCAACAACAGATGTTTTTTGTTTTCATAATAGCACGGTTCCACGCTTCCATCAAGGCAAAGAGACTTGACAAAAAGAGATTAACACGCTAAACTTAAAAAGCCGTATATGTCGGGTTGCCATGCAGTGGTGATGAAACTCGGTCTTACGCAATGGAAATCTACGAACCGTGTCAGGTTGGGAACAAAGCAGCACTAAGTAGAACCTTCCATGTGCCGTGAGGAAACTGGGTGGAGCTGCTGTCTGGTCCGGCGTATGCGGTTTTGATTTTTGTAATTGTTCAGAGCCATGCCAATCAAATCCGTATGTACATCGAATGCTTTCATTTGACATGATTTATATTCCAAATGGAGCGGTCTGAGTAGTTATAGGATTTATAGAATATGATAGGAATAAAAGGAAGAGGTACAGATATGGCTTCAGGAACTACTGCTTTTTCGAATAATAACGCTGACGTTTGGCTCCGTGATGTCATGTCCGACTGTGTGCTTTGCCCCCGTGCCTGCCACGTAAACCGCCTCGCCGGGCAGACCGGATACTGCGGTCAGACCGCCGAGCTCATGGCAGCGAGAGCCTCCCTGCATTACTGGGAAGAGCCCTGTATTTCCGGTACTTCCGGCTCCGGAACCGTCTTTTTCTCCGGCTGTAATCTGCGCTGTGTGTTCTGTCAGAATCACAATATCGCCCTGGGAAAGGCCGGTCGTGTGATCACCCCCAAGCATCTGGTGGAAATTTTCCTGCAATTGCAGGAGCAAGGCGCAAACAATATCAATCTGGTAACTCCCACCCATTTTCTGCCTCAGATCGCTATTGCTTTAGAACAGGCAAAACACCAGGGTCTTCATCTTCCTATTGTATATAATACCGGAAGTTACGAATCGGTGGATGCACTACGGCACTTGGAGGGGCTTGTGGATATCTATCTCCCGGATCTGAAATATCTGTCTGCGGAATTATCCGCTGCTTATTCTCATGCTCCGGATTACTTTGAGATCGCTTGTGCTGCCATTGCGGAAATGTACCGGCAGGCAGGGGATCCTGTCATCTGCGCGGATACCGGTCTGATGCAGCGGGGAATTATTGTCCGCCATCTGCTGCTTCCGGGACAGACGAAGGATTCTAAGAAGATCCTGCGCTATCTCCACGAAACCTACGGGGAGCATATCTATATCAGCATCATGAATCAGTATACACCTCTGCCGCAGGTAGCAGATATCGAAGCATTGAATCGCACCGTGACACCGGAAGAATATGACCGTGTACTGCGATTTGCAAAGCGGATCGGCATCGAGCAGGGATTTCGCCAGGAAGGCTCTGCCGCCAGTGAAAGTTTCATTCCGGAATTTGATGAGCGGGGTCTGTGATCCTCTCACAGCTCCACCGAGATCAAATAATATCCGAAATCCCCGTCCCATGCCGGTTCCCTGGCACCTTCAAAGCTTTCAAAGCCGAACATTCCGGCGACCTGTTTTTCCCTCTCATAAAAATTCCCCGGAACCCCTATGTAATATTTTACCTCACCAGAGTTCTCCTGCCGCATTAGCAGTAAATGTCTGTAATTATAATAGCCGTGCAGTAAAAAGCTGTTATGCGTCATCTGATAACAGCGCTCCCGCAACACTACGAAATCCTCCGGCCCCACGGAGAGAAATTCCCTGGCATCCCGGAAGGGATGAATGTGTGGGTAAATACTGCTTAACTGCTCCCATTTGGTATCCTTCATGTGCAGAGTATTTTCCGTTACGGATCTTTTTGAGATTCGAGCCTCCTGCGATGGAACAAGACTGTCGGGCTTTTCAATATCTCTGCTATTTCGAAATTCACTGAGCTTCTGCACGCCCGGTACACAGTCCGTTTCCCCGTTTGCCACTACGGTTTCTGCCGCTTTTTTGCTCTGTTCCCAGGGTTGTCTGTCCGTCTCCGGTGTGGAAGCTTTTTTCGCGGCACCCCCTTTCACAAACTGTCCTATGATCTCAATATTTTCTTCCAGTGGAATACGTACTCCCAATATCGGTTCCCGCTCCCTTTTCCCCGGAATCCGCATTTCACCGGAAACTTCTCCCCGATCTGATTTCATTTCACCAAGTGGCTGTTCTCCGCTTTCCCGCTGCAGATAGAGTGTTACCTCCTTACCGGACAGGATATCCTGTCCATTCAGCAGCACCGTCAAAACATCCTCTTTTTCCAGACTTTCCAGCCTTGCAAATCCCGCTGTTTTGATCCGCTGCCCGTTTTCCTGTAATTCCAAATAGCTGATCTGTTTCCGATATGGCATAAAAATCCCCCCGCATATAGTATTCTAACTATCTTTATGCAGGGGGTTGTCCTTAATATTCCTGGATATCCAGATATTTCATGTAATTAACGACCATCAATGCGATCTTGAAGGTCAATGCATCATCAAAGCTGCGCAGGTCCAGTCCGGTGCTCTTCTGGATCTTCTCAATACGATACACCAATGTATTGCGGTGTACGAACAGCTGTCTGGAAGTCTCCGACACATTCAGATTGTTCTCAAAGAACTTGTTCAATGTATTCAATGTCTCTTCGTCCAGATCGTAAGGTACATTGTCACCGAAAATCTCTTCGATGAAGATCTTGCACAGATTCACCGGTAGCTGATAGATCAGCCGTCCGATACCCAGCGTGCTGTACGCAATTACTTTCTTCTCTGCATAGAAGATCTTGCCTACATCCAGTGCCATCTTAGCTTCCTTGTAAGATTTGGAGACATCCTTCAGTTCCTGTACCACAGTACCGTAAGCCACCTTAACGTCCAGCAAAGCTTCCGCATTCATCATTGCTACGATAGTCTCTGCCAGTTCGTGCAATGCCTGCGGCGTTGTAGTATTCTCTACCGACTTGATCAGGATCAGGCTGGATTCGTCTACCGCAGTCACATAATCTCCCGCCTGAGGAGAGAACATGCTCTTAAGCACTTCCGATACAATACCGTCCTTCTCATCCTTCGTCTCGATCAGATATACCGCTCTGGGACAAGTTACTTCCACATGAAGCTTCTTCGCTCTGTTGTAGATATCTACCAACAACAAATTGTCCAGTAACAGATTCTGGAAGAAGTTGTTCCGGTCAAAACGCTCTTTATAGGCAATGACGAGATTCTGAATCTGGCTGACCGCAATCTTGCCCACCATATACACATCGTCCGTCATTCCGCGGGCAACCAGCACATATAAAAGTTCTGCCTCATCCCGGATCTTCAGAAGATGGTGCACTCCGATCACCTGACTGTCCGCAGGAGATGCTGCGAATCCGCTGATCAGGTCCGTCGTGATGTCATCTCTCTCCATGGTAGATGCCACTTCTGATCCGTTCAGATCATAGACACCAAGGTCTACTTTCGTAATTGCTTTTAATTCATCAATGCTTGTCTGTATAATCTGGCCTGTAATCATATTGTCCACGCCTTTCTGTAATATTCCATATCCGTTTGCTCTACTCATAGATAAAAAGCTCCCTCTGCAGACAGTCTTGCTTTTTATCTATGATCACGCTATATGATCTCGGGGTCAAAAGCCCCCGACTGTGATGCCTACGTATTGTTCCGTGCTACGCACTCCCACAATCCTTCCCCTCTATTCGCATATCGTGGGATTATCATCACTATATATGCTTAGTATAAAGGATTTGCGCATCCGGTGCAAGCAAAAAGCAGAAAAAAAGCCCTGTCTGCAATTACAGACAGGGCTTTGAAATCTCTTATGGAGTTTAAGACTAGTTGGTAATAACCTGCTCGGTCTCTTTGTCGAATACGTGGATCTTCTCAACATCCAGAGCAAACTTAACGGTATCGCCAGGTCTTGCAGTGGTACGAGAATCTACTCTTGCGGTCATAGGGAACTCGTCAAGATCAAAGTACAGATATACTTCTGCACCAAGTAACTCGTAAACCTTGATGGTAGAGGTAAATACGCTCTGAGGAGAGGTCTCGATGTACATCTCGGAATCATATACATCCTCAGGACGGATACCGAAAGTAACAACCTTTCCATCATAACCGCCATCGATCAGCTTCTTGGACTTAGCGGGAGGAAGGGGAATGCTGTGACCTGCGATTACCAGGTTAGCTACGTCGCCTTCTACCTTAACAGTAGCATCTAAGAAGTTCATCTGCGGAGATCCCATGAATCCTGCTACGAACAGGTTGCAAGGCTTCTCATACAGGTTCTGAGGGGTATCTACCTGCTGGATAACGCCGTCCTTCATAACAACGATTCTGGTACCAAGGGTCATAGCCTCGGTCTGGTCATGTGTAACGTAGATGATGGTGGTGCCCAGTCTCTGATGCAGCTTAGCGATCTCGATACGCATCTGTACACGCAGCTTAGCATCCAGGTTGGACAGAGGCTCATCCATCAGGAATACCTTCGGGTTACGAACGATTGCACGTCCCATAGCAACACGCTGTCTCTGACCACCGGACAGAGCCTTGGGCTTACGATCAAGCAGCGGAGTCAGATCCAGGATCTTAGCTGCTTCCTTAACCATCTTATCGATCTGATCCTTGGGAACTTTTCTCAGCTTCAGACCAAATGCCATGTTGTCATATACGGACATATGAGGATACAGAGCATAGTTCTGGAATACCATTGCGATATCTCTATCCTTAGGCTCTACATCGTTAACTACTCTGTCACCGATCTTCAGTTCACCGGAGGAGATATCCTCCAGACCTGCGATCATACGAAGAGTGGTGGACTTACCACATCCGGAAGGACCTACGAAAATGATGAACTCCTGATCTGCGATCTCAAGGTTGAAATCCTTAACAGCTTCAAAACCGTTAGGATATACTTTGCAGACATTCTTTAAAGATAAACTTGCCATTTGAAAATACTCCTTTCATATTTACAATGTTACTTTCTCTCATTGTGAAACGATATGTCTCGTTTGAATCTGAAATCAGTATATCGAAATTCACAAAAATGTGCCATACCACTATTTCACAAAGATTTTGAATCATATTGTATGAATTGCTTATAAACTTTTCTTTTTTTGAAAATGCTTGTCAGATTGAACAAATCTGTTTCTATTTCTTGGACATTTTCCACAAGCGGGCCTCTACGTTGTCTCTTTTTCCGGCTTTTTGTAGAACGTAAGCTGATTCTTGCCATGTCTTTTTGACACATATAACGCATTATCCGCGGATTTGTACAGATTTTCAAAGGTTCTGCCGTCTCCGGGGAACACTGCTGCTCCCACGCTGGCTGTAACAGAATACTTCACATATTCTCCGACTTCAAACTGGTGGAAAAACTGCTCGATCTTCTTCCCTTCCCGTTCGATCATGGTAATATCACGGATGTCCTTGAGAAATACCATGAACTCATCACCACCGGTACGGCCCACAATATCCGTTGCACGGAACATGGACTGCAGGCGCACTGCCAGGTTCCGGAGTACTTCATCTCCGAAGGCATGTCCCATGGTGTCGTTGATCTTCTTGAAATTATCTACATCCAAAACAAACAATACCCCCTGCTTATCCGGATATTGCTCCATATATTCACGGATCTTACGCTCTGTGGCCATCTTGTTGTTCAGATCGGTCAGCAGATCGGTATCTGCCTTGTCCTCCAGGACTTTACTGTGTTCCGAGGCCTTTATGCGTACCAGTACATTGATCACCGTGATCACAATCAGGGCTGCTGCGATCGATATGCTGATCTTGACGATCAGATCCACGATAGGTTCGCGGAAGGACTGCCGGATACCGGACAGATAGGATTCATCAATGCCTACCACCAGATTCCATTCTGTGTCCGCAATGGGGAAATGACAGAGAATCTTACCTACGCCATTCTCATTGACATGCAGTATCCCATTGTCGCCCTTCTGCTGTTGTCTGTCAAACAGTGTCCAGCTTCCAAGGCTCTCCGCTATCCCCTTTAAGGAATTCCAGAAATCGTTTTTAAGAATAGTGGTCTGATCTGTGGCACCATAGCTTGCCATAATACTACCGTTACGATTGACCAGAGAGAAAAATGCCTTATCTCCGTATACGGAATTCTCAAAGAAATCTGACATCTCTGCCGGCTCCATATAACTGAGCAGGTATCCGTTCACATTTCCGGGATTTGTAATAGGGCATACATAGATGAAGGCTGGCTGTCCGTTGATCCCATCCGTTTTGGTAAATAGATAATGTGGTGTTTCGCCAAGGATACTGTCATAATAATTCAGCTCTGTCATATCGATCTGCCGTCTGTCATTCAGAAAGCCCGTACCGTTGGTTGCGCAGTATACAACCATGTATGCATCACTGGCCTTCATCAGTGTATCCAGCTTCTCATTCAGAAACGCATCACTTCTGTCCGGGCGGCTCGCCATGATCGACGCAACCGCATCCGTGATATTTTCCAAAGCTTTCAGCCTATCCTCTACCCCGGCAGCATAATAAAGTCCGATTTGTTCTGCCTGATCGTCCACAACTGTCTGTATTGCTGTGTCCATCTGATTATTAAAGTCATATATGCTCAAGACCAGTGCAATGACTAACAATACACATGGCAGAACCCATTGAAGGAAATTTTCCCATATTTTTCTCTTCTGCATACTCTGAACACCTCTTATCTGCTGTCTTTAGAGTCTCCGCCATCAGGCCCCGGCCCGGCAGATAACCTTGCTACTTATCCTCTATCTTAATGCTTTCATCGATCTCATCATGAAATACTCTTTCATCCTCTTCCGGTGATACTTCCGGTGCCGGCTCCTGTTCTGACAGAAGCTGGTCTTCCAGTTTTTGGAAAAACTTATTATACAGCATTGCGGAGGCATATGCCGGCAGGGAAAAGCCAAACAGGAAAATGATCGGTATCAGTCGTAAAGATACCAGGTATATGATCAGCGGAAAAAACGCCATCACAAACATAACAACTGTCTTGGGCAGCTGCAGAATGCTCATAATAAAAGCATTCCTGATGGTTCCCATGATCGTATTGTCGAATTTAGCAAGTACCGGAAACACATACAGTGTCGTGCAGATCACAAGTACTGCCGCTGCCATGATCAGAATCACCAGCACGCTGCTGAACTGTATTCCGGATTTGGTAATAATGTAATAATCTCCACCCAGCACTGCTGCTATCAGCAGGATCAGCAGCCAGATCAGCGTTGCCTGACGGAAATTAGTCTTAAATGATTTGAAAAAGCTTCTGGTAATATAGCTTTCCTCATTGCGCACGATCTTCAGTGCCACATAGTGCATGGAAGTGAATGCAGCTCCCGCCGTGACAATGGGAATACAGCAGATCAGAGTCAGAATGTTCAGCCACATCAGGTCTGCCATTTTATTGAGTACATTCATTAACGGACTGTCCAGGTCAAAAATCTTCATTTACGTCATATCCTTTTCTGTGTTTTATAAAAATTTCTCCATCGGTGTTACGCGGATCCCCGAAAAAGCTTCCTCTGCATGTACTGCATGAAATCCAAGCTTTCGATAGAAATCCACGGCATACGGAGCTGCCTTCAGCGACATATACCGTTCCCCCGCCTCTTTTTTCAGATATTCGCACATTCTTCCCATCAGACTCCGTCCAACACCTCTGTGATGATATTCTTCGTCCACGAAAAGAAGCGACAAATGATTGTAGTTCCGCACAGAAGCCGCTCCGATGATCCTGGCGCCATCCAAAGCCACCATCATCTGATATCTCCCCTGCCGGAACGACTTATAGAGGTGTTCATCCGTAATGAATTCATGAAAATTACGGATTCCCTCCTCTGTATAATCCACCGCCTCATATTTCAAAAAAGTCTTCCAGATCATATGCATGGCAGGGATCCAGTCTTTGTCCTCTGCCCATCTGATCTCGTAGCTATTCGCCATATCTGCCATACTGCACCGTCTCTCCGATTCAGGATCAGGGACTCCTCTGTTCTCAGGCGATCCCCGGGACTTCCTTGCAGATCCACTGCCAGATGTCCTCCATCGCTGTCTCTGCATCGTCTTCATTCAGGAGTTCATGTCTGTCATTTTCGTACAGCTTCACGGTAATGTTCTTCACTCCGGCTCTCTTCAGAGAGTTACATGCCTTATGAACACCCTTACCGTAATCTCCCACGGGGTCTTCCGCTCCGGATACCATAAGAATCGGCAGGTTCTGGGGAACCTTTTCCAGATTCTCCTGCTTCTGCAATCTGCGGATCAATTCAAACAGAGTCTGAAAACCGTTCACGGTAAAGGTAAATCCGCACATTCCGTCTGCGATATAGCGGTCCACATTCTCCGTATTCCGGCTGAGCCAGTCGCTGGAAGTTCTGGGAGAATCAATTCGTTTGTTATAGCCTCCGAAGGCAGCCTTGTCAATAAAATGACTGACATGCTTCGAACCGCAGAACAGCTTCTGTATTCCCGCCATGGCTTTTGAGGCAAAAATCAGCCCCGACGACTGCATTCCCGTACCTACGATGACTGCACCGTCGATTCCGCTGCCGTAACGGCACAGATAGTTCCTCACAATAAAAGATCCCATGCTGTGTCCCAGAATAATATAAGGCACCTGCGGATATTGTTCTTCCGTGATCTTCTTCAGACGATGTACATCCCGGACTACTACCGTCGCAGGATCCTGCTCGCAGAAGTAACCGAAAGTTCCACCCTCTGAAACAGATTTTCCATGTCCCAGATGATCTTCACCGGTGACAAGGATTCCTCTGTCCGTAAGATATTTTGCCAGTTCTTCATAGCGTTCCACGTATTCTGCCATTCCGTGTACTACCTGCACAACAGCTTTTACCTTACCGTCATCGGGTGTATAACGTACTGCATGGATACGGTTCTCGCCATCCCGGGAGTCAAAGTAGAATTCTTCTTTGATCATAAGACCTCCTTGATTGCAGAAAATCATAGGACGCATAAAACAAATGTCAATTTACAGCCATATGCTTCCGCGTCCTATTCATTATATATCATTTTATATAAAATTTTAAGTCCTATATTGCTTTTTTTGTAAAATAGTAACTATTACATCCCCGTTGTTCATGGTTGAACTGTTTTAGCAGATCTCTGCTCCTGCCGGCATATTTTTCTCAGGGGTTACCAAAGCGAGGTTGCCTTCGGCGTCTTCTGCGCACAGAATCATGCCCTCGGACAATACTCCTGCCAGTTTCGCGGGCTTCAAATTCACCAGTACCATAACCTTTTTGCCTACCATTTCCTCGGGGCTGTAATGAGCCTTAATGCCGGAGACGATCTGACGTACCTGACTGCCGATCTTCACCTGGCTGCACAGAAGCTTCTTGGACTTAGGCACTGCCTCACAGGAGATGATCTCACCTACCTGGAACTGCATTTTCGCGAAATCGTCATATTCGATCTCTGCCTTGGGCTCGATATCAATGGCTTCCTGCTCTGCTTTTTCGGCTTCTGCATTTGCTTCTTGTGCTTCATGCTCCGCTGCTGCCTTGATCATGGCTTCTTCCAGCTCTGCCTCTTTTTTCGCTACCTCCTTCATATCCAGACGTGCGAAGAGGATTTCGGGCTGGTCGGTTACTTTGCTGCCGCTCTCATACAGACCGAACTGCTCCAGCTGGTCAAAGTCTCGCAGGGAGGTATTCAGCTGTTTTGCAATTTTCTCAGCTGTCTCGGGCATGTAGGGCTCTAACAGGGAAGCTCCGATGATGATACCTTCCACCAGATTATACAGTACGGTTGCCAGGCGGTCTGCCTTGGCTTCGTCCTTCGCCAGTACCCAGGGCTCTGTCTCGTCGATATATTTGTTGCAGCGCTTGAAGATACCGAAGATCTCGGTCAGGGCATCTGCCACACGCAGTTCTTCCATCTTTGCCACAACTTTTGCATAGGTACCGGTCACGGTCTGCTTCAGATCCGCATCCACTGCCGCGTCGTTCTCGGTCAGCTGAACGTTTTTATTCTCTACCACACCGCCAAAGTATTTGTTGCTCATGGAAATGGTACGGTTCACCAGGTTGCCCAGGGTGTTGGCCAGGTCGGAATTGGTACGCTCTGCCACCAGCTCCCAGGTCAGGTTACCGTCGTTTTCAAAGGGCATTTCATGCAGTACATAGTAACGCACCGCATCCACGCCGAAATAATCTACCAGATCATCCGCATAGACCACATTTCCTTTGGATTTACTCATCTTGCCGCCGCCCATGAGAAGCCAGGGATGTCCGAATACCTGCTTCGGCAGAGGCTCGCCCAGTGCCATCAGGAAAATAGGCCAGTAGATGGTATGGAACCGGATGATATCCTTACCGATCAGATGCAGGTCTGCGGGCCACAGCTTCTTGTACTGCTCGGTGCTGTTGCCGTCTGCATCGTAGCCGATACCGGTGATGTAGTTGGTCAGCGCATCCAGCCATACATAGATGACATGCTTGGGATCGAAAGTCACCGGAATACCCCAGGTAAAGGAAGTACGGGATACGCACAGATCCTGTAAGCCGGGAAGCAGGAAGTTGTTCATCATCTCGTTCTTGCGGGATACGGGCTGAATGAACTCGGGATGCTCATTAATGTGCTTGATCAGTCTGTCCGCATACTTGCTCATACGGAAGAAGTAAGCCTCCTCCTTGGCAGGCTTTACCACACCGCCGCAGTCCGGGCACTTGCCGTCTACCAGCTGGGACTCCGTCCAGAAAGACTCACAGGGAGTACAGTACATTCCCTCATAGGCTCCCTTGTAAATATCACCCTGATCATAGAGACGTTTGAATATCTTCTGTACCTGCTTCTCATGATCCTCATCGGTAGTACGGATGAACTTATCATAAGAAATATTTAACAGGTCGCACAGTCCGCGGATCACACCGGCGATCTTGTCCACATGCTCCTTGGGTGTGATACCGGCTGCCTCTGCCTTCAGTTCGATCTTCTGACCGTGCTCATCGGTACCGGTCTGGAAGAAAACATCATAACCTTCTTTTCTCTTGAAACGCGCAATGCTGTCAGCCAGTACGATCTCGTAGTTATTACCGATATGAGGCTTGGCGGACGTATAGGCAATGGCAGTTGTAAGATAATATTTTCCTTTGCTTTCCATAAATCTGATTCTCCTTTTCTTAAAAATAAAAGCCCGTCTCCTGAAAGAACATGAAGTTCTTCAAGAAGACGAGCATAATCTCGTGTTACCACTTCTCTTCGTCTGTACCTCACAGCACAGACCTCTTCGGGTCCGTAACCCTATCCGCTGTAACAGGCGGATCCTGTCGCAGCCTTGCTTCTACCGTTCCTGTTCTGTTCCGGTATCCGTTCGGTGCGCCGCTCAGAAGCCATCTTCTCTATCTGTCCGTTCCATTCCTCTCAGCCATACGGAATGTTCTCTGTAAAACTTCTATGATAAATACTCTCTTCCTCATTGCATTTGCGTATTCTTACAGTAGCACAGGAAATCCGGACTGTCAATGCAGTTTTGTCTCATTACTGCTCATTGCAGTTATTCTTTTTCCCCCAGTATCAAAATGGAATATGCCGGAAGTGTGACCGCAGTTCCTTCGCGTTTGGCGCTCTCCTCTCCGGTATAAAGCTCTCCAAGCAGTACCATATCCTCTGCTGCGGTATCTCCAACGGTAAGTCCGGTCAGATCCACACTTGCAGACTCCGCAGAGGTATTTCCCAACAGTAATAAAGTATTGTCTTCATAGCTTCTTGTCAGTGCAAAGCATTGCTCGCCGGAATACTGCTCCAGATAAGTGGTGTTGCCTCTGGCAATAGCGGGATTCTGGTTCCGGATACGGATCGCCTGCTTTACATAATTGTAAATGGAATCCGGATCCTCCTGCTGCTCTTCCAGACTGTCAAATTTCATCTGAAAATCTTCCATATCCGCAGGTCCCTTGCACATGCCTTCCGCTTTGTCATCCTTGCTCCAGTACATGGGAGCCCGCTTATTCTCATCCTTGCCGGAACCCTTCATCCCCAGTTCCTCCCCATAGTAAAGGAAGGCGTTTCCGCCGGACAACAGATTCAGGGCATTGCCAAGCTTCGTCTGTGCCTCACTGTTTTCCCCGGCATAGTAGCCTGTGCTCCGCCCCATATCATGATTCGTGTAAAAAGGGGCATTGATGTAATCCGGATTGTATTGCGCATACATAGCCTGCTCCGCTTCCAGATTCTTTGCATAGGATGCCGCGGATGACTTGCCGTTTACCACATTTGCGATGATTCCGGACTTGTCAGCGAAGGTAAAATCAAACATGCTGTCCACGCCGCTCGCGTAATATTGCGCATAGGTATTCTGATCTGTCCAACATTCACACACCAGATAATTCTCCGCGTCCTTGCCATGGACATAATCGGCAAACCAGCTTAAAATCTCGACATTGTCTTCCACAGAGCCGGTGACGTATTCCTTCACCGCATCCAGGCGGAAACCATCCACGCCCATATCCAGCCAGAAGTCCGCCACCTGCTCAAATTCCCGGCGCACCGCTTCGTTCTGCAGATCCAGATCCGGCATGCCGTCCCAGAATCTTGCTTCATAATACCAGTCTGTCCCATTTACCTGCGCATATCCGCTCTGGGCTTCCCTTGAAAAATGGTAATAATCTACATAAGGACATTCTGAGGGGTCAGGCTGTGCTCCCTCCGGCAGATTTTTCAGATACTCCGTTGCCTGTAAAAACCAGGGATGCCTGCTGGAAGAATGGTTCATCGCCAGATCCAGGATCACACGGATCCCACGGTCATGGCAGGCTGTCAGCAGCTTCTGAAAATCATCCAGAGTACCATACTGCGGATCGATATTCTCATAATCCGTAGTGTCGTATTTATGATAGGTCGTGGAGGGCATTACCGGCATGAGCCAGATGCCGTTGATCCCTAAGTCCGTATCCGTCGTATCGTCGCCATCATTCAGATAGTCCAGTTTGTCCAGGACTCCCTGCAGATCGCCGATGCCGTCACCGTCACTGTCATAGAAGGAATAAACAAAAAGCTCGTAGTAGGTGCGGTAGTTGTCGTCTATGATCTGTAACGCCCGGGCATCCTGCGCTAACGATACAGCACTGCCTGTGTTGTCAGTGTTGCCGTCCGTGCTCTGGTTCTGTAGGGTGGCAGTTCCATCCTGTGTACCCGCAGACGCACTGCCTGCTGCCTGGTCGCTTCCTCCGCAGGCAGCCAGAGATACCGTCATCCCTGCTGCAAGTATCAATGCCCATAATTTTCTGTTCCATCTGCTCATCATTTTCTCTTACTCCTCCAATCCACTTTTCCCAAACCGGAACCATTTGAAATCAAAATTACATCCCGGCAGGAATACAAATGTCACCTTCTGTTCTCCCGTCACTTTCTGTATCGGGAATCGCATTTCACGATATGCCCCACTGTGCGGGAAGGGTAGTACCTGCGTCTCCCCATTGCTGAATCGTAACTGTATCGTATTGTGCTGCAGAGGTGTCCTTCCGCATATGACGATACTGTCAGTTCCTTCTGTTCCAAAATCCATATCCGCAAATTCCAGAGAAACATTGTTGCCGATCTGTTCAATGGCATCCGCGGTTCTCACAAAGCTGTCTCCATAAGTAACGCCGTCTGTGAGGGCAGACAGTCTCGCATAAGCTTTCTCCTGTTTGGTAAAATGAAACTCCTTCAGGAAAAATTTATCTTCCGACACAATTGTCAGATTGGTTACCCCATGCAATCTTCTTGGCAGTGTAAAAGTCTGCGGTTGGAATACTTCCCAGATACCCGGTTTCTGATAAGTAAACTCTCCCACAAGTGTTCCGGACTCACAGGATGCATTACCGTCGGATTCTCCTTCATAGATCCGGATCCTGTGTGGATCATTGTCGTTGGCAAAAATAGCCAGCGTGATCTCATCACTTCCGAATTTGCCGAAATCTACGGATCTATAAACCAGGCCCGTAGGCTGTGCTTTATCCGTTCCGGCACTGTTCTCCACACCGCGGCTCACGTCCCCGCCAAAGCTTGTGTCGTAGGAAATAGCAGTAACCGGTTCATAAGGTGACCGAAACGTCTGTCCCATTCCCTCCACCTGAAACTCCAGCTGTGAGATCATTTTCACAGAAGGGGTACCGTTGCAGGACATACATCTCACCTGGAAGCTTCCGTCACTGATGCCTGTGATACGGATACCTTCGCCGTCCGGAAGCTCTTCCGACTTTGCGATCGGACTGGGAATACCTGTGGCATCCGTAACGCTCCACAGAAGCTTACGGTCAGTGGCTTCCATAGGATAAATACGGGTATGCAGCAGTACAGAAGGGTTTTCCGGTGTCAGCGTCGTTGCGGCTGCACTCAGTTCCAGCTTGCGTACCGGCACGAATCCGGGTTCCACGAAGGCAGGCGGATATTCTCTGTTTTCTTCCGTTGCACAGATACCGGGACGGATCGGTGCTTCGATAGCATGCAGCGTCATTGTCGCCGTGCGGCGTCCGGCAGCTGCATTGTCCGGAGTCTCGACTACTGCCGTGGCTGTTCCGGTGACAGTTTCATCGCTCATGCTCGCTGTGGCTGTCCATGCGTCCTCCACGGTCACACGAATCTCTCCGGGGATCGTTTTTGCCGCGATCATCGCCAGAAGCTTTCCCTGGAACAGCTTGCGGACAGTTCCCTTATAGGCATCGTAGTCAGTACTGTCACCGTTATCCAGTCCTATCAGCCTTCCGGCACCTTCCACGGTCACTCTCACATAATCGGAAGCATTTTCCACGGGATGCCCGTCCTTATCTTCTGCCGCAATCTCCAGGAAGATCATATCTTCGCCATCGGCACGCAGAGTGGTTTTGCTTGCTTTTAATACATAATGATCGGTGTTGCCGAAGGAATGTCTCTCCTGCCTTGCGATCTCTCTGCCGGTCTCATCGTAAGCCACAGCACAGATGCTGCCGGGCACATAAGGTACTTTCCAGGAAGGCTGCAACACCGTTCCCTTTTCATGATCGATCTGCTGTCTTCCCTGTGATACACCGTTTGCGAACAGTTCCACCTCCGGAGCATTGCTGGTGATCCGCACATCCACCTGCTGCCCCGGATTGAAATCCCAGTAAGGGTAGACATGAATCATGGGATCTTTTTTCACGTCTGTCCACTCTGCGCGGAAGAGATAATAGGAATCCTTCGGAAATCCCGCTGTATCCATCTGCCCGAAATAGCTGTTTTTCGTCTGATAAGGTGTCGGTTCACCGATGTAGTCAATGGCTGTCCAGATGAACTGTCCACAGGAATAGGGGGTATCTCTGTCCATAATGATACAGTATTCCGTATTTTTGGCTGCCCAGCTGGTAGTACTGTTGCCCAGAGCGGAGCACTGTTCGTCTGCTTCGATCAGTGTCGCCCGATCCAGCGGGAAATGATAGATGCCGCGGCTCTGTACGACAGAAGAAGTCTCACTTCCGTAAATGATCCAGTCCGGATACTTTTTATGGTGCTCTTCATAATATTTTTCTGCGTAATTATATCCCGCCAGCTTCACGATATCTGCACATTTCTGAGCATTTTCCCATGGCATATAGTTCGAACCGATGGTCACAGGTGCCACATTACGGTAGTCCCACTTTCTAACCGCAGCAATGAGGCTTCCGGTGATCTCCTGTCCATGGGCATCCGCGTGAGTATCCGGAATCTCGTTGCCAATACTCCACATGATAACAGAGGGGTGATTGCGGTCCCTGCGGATCCAGCTGCGGACATCCTTCTCCATCCAATCCTTGAAAAATCTGGCGTAATCATATGGATTTTTCGCCATCTCCCACATGTCAAAGGCTTCGGACAATACCAGAAATCCCATCTCGTCCGCCAGTTCCATCACTTCTGTCGCCGGCATGTTGTGAGAAGTCCGCAAGGCATTAACGCCCATGGAACGCATGAGTTTGAATTTACGGCGCATGGCTTCCTTGTGGAAAGCCGCTCCCAATGCTCCGAGGTCATGATGGTCACAGGTACCGTTCAGGCGGATCTTCCTGCCATTTAATAAAAAGCCCCTGTCGGGATCAAATTGTATGGCGCGGAAGCCAATACGGAAATGTTCTTGCTGACATAGTTCCCGGCTGTTGGTCTCCTGCACCGATCGTTGTTCTGTGCCCTTTGACGCACTGTTACCAGTCGTCTCCACGCTACCGGTTTCCTGCGGTGTGTTTCTCCACAGGCATGCCTGTAGATCATACAGATAAGGATCCGTAATGTCCCATTTCCTCGGGTTATCCACAGGGATCGTTATGGATATCTTGTTCTGTCCACAGGTGAGAGGCTGTTTTACCCGGAAAATCTCCGGACTTTCTGCTTCCGCTTCTGCCAGTCTTTTGCTGTCCCCAGCCTGACACAGGCAATATTCCAGCTCATAATTTCCGCTGTCCGTTCCCCATTCCAGCTCGGTATCGATGGTCAGATCATAGCCTTTTTCCGTTTCCACAGAGGAAGTATAAATGCCGTCCAGAGGAATATGTGTCTCCGGCAGCCGGGTCATCCACACATTCCGATAGATTCCGGCACCGCTGTACCATCTGCTGTTGGGCGCCTGAAATACAACACGCAGAACGATTTCATTGTCTCCCTCATGTAAAGCATCCGTAATATCCCAGTCAAAGGTAGAATAGCCGTATTTCCAGTCACCAAGGTGCTCACCGTTTACATAAATAGAAGAATCCATGTAAACACCTTCAAAGCGGAGGATGACACGGTCATCATTTTCTGTTTTATCCGGGGCATAGGCAAAGTTCTTCCGATACCAGCCGATGCTGTCTTCATAGAGATTCTTCGTATCATAAATCAACCAGTCATGGGGCAGATCCACCCGCTGCATTTTGGCTTCCCAAATCTGCCTGTCTTCCCAGTTCACACCTAATTCCGTTTTGGCAAAATACCAATTATCATTCCATAACGTTCTGCTGTTCATCACCGTTTTTGCCCTTTCTGTCTGATCCCGGTTTCTGTCCCATTATTTTATTTTTCCTGCACGCGTACGGTTTTATCTGCGTTTGATCCAGACTGCGCATCTGCCCGGTTCTCCAGATGTTTCACAAGCCAGACCGCCAACAGCGCATCCAGCGTCCCCAATAAGATTCCACCCAGGATATCCGTCGGGTAATGAACGAAGAAGTAAAGTCTGGAAAATGCAATAAGTGCCGCCATGAGCAGACTTAAGAGTCCTGCTCTGCGATAATAGCAGAAGATCGTCACTGCACCGGCGAATCCATTGGAGCTGTGTCCCGAAGGGAACGAATATTCAGAAGGAAACGGGATCTTCAATATGACACTGTTGTCGACTGCGCAGGGTCTGGGTCTGGCGATCACATTTTTCAGGAACAGATTCCCCACCAGATAGGTAATAGCCATTGCGATCATCATAGTCAGACCGCATTTTCTGGTCTTCGGTATACATGTCAGGACGATGGCGATGGCAATCCATACAAGCCCGCTTTCTCCTATGGTGGTAAAAAGACGCATGACCTCCGTCAGCCACTCCTGATGGATTCCCTGTATTGCGTGTAATATCTGTAACTCCATATTGCTCCCTTCTCCATTCACAGACGGCTGTCTGTCCTTACGTCACCGTCTGTCGGCAGTCTATGCTTTCCACTAGGCATTCACGCTTTTATGCCTTCCGTCACTACGCAGGCAATCGTTTTCTCGATATTATTGCAATTTATTTATGAACGCCTTCGCATTGGCCGCGATGTTATCCTTGAATACAGCAGAACCTGCCACGATAACATTAGCTCCCGCATCAAGTGCCAGCGCTACGTTGTCAAGATTAATGCCGCCATCTACTTCCAAATCGGTAGCCAGTCCTCTGTCCGTGATCATTTTCTGGATCACCGCTACCTTATCCAGGCATTCCGGAATCAGCTTCTGTCCGCCGAAACCGGGCTCCACGGTCATCACCAGTACCATATCCACCAGTTCCAGGTAAGGCTCCACTGCCTCTGCCGGGGTGGCGGGTTTGATGGTAATGCCGACTTTTTTGCCGGTGGCACGTATTTTATCAATGCAACCCTTCACATCCTCTGTTGCTTCCAGATGGAAATTCACCAGATCCGCGCCACAGGCAGCGAACTCTTCCACATAGCGCTCCGGCTTCTCGATCATCAGATGTACATCGAGAAACATGTCCGTATGAGGTCTTACTGCCTTTAAAACAGGCATTCCGTAAGAGATCGAAGGCACAAACAGTCCGTCCATCACGTCTACATGCAGCCAGGGCACGCCGGCTCCTTCCACAGCTTTGATATCCTCTCCCAGCTTCCAGAAATCCGCCGAAAGAATTGAAGGTGATAAAATATTCATGATACTCCTCATTTCTGCCCTTAGGGCCTTGTCTGCAACACTTTTTCCTTTCAAAAGGAAATCGTATTCCGTATGCGTCTATTCTAACAAACTTGCATTCTTAAAACAAGATAAACTAAGAGGAACCTTTCCTTTCGGGAAAAGTTCCTCTCTTTGTATCATGTGATCACGTAATTCTTTATAGATTTTTGACATCCTCTTTTAACCGGTCCCAGGCATCCTCATGCTCCGTGTAATAGATGGGGCATTTTTTGCCGCCGCAGTCATAGTGGCGGAGGATGTCGTCAGGCTGCAGATCATAGGCGTCGATGAGCCATTTTAACAGCTTGATCAGAGAATCGTAGGTTTCCTGAGTGAACTGTCCGTTGTCCGCCTTATAGCAGCATTCGATAGAGATGGAATCCTCGTTACGGGTCTGCACCGCGTAAGCAATCTCATCCAGAGGAACACACTGAATGATCTCCCCGTTATACCCGATGATGAAATGCGCACTGGCACTGCGCTCATGATTGTCCTTAAGCTGTTCGAAATAGCTGCGGTTCTGTGCCGCACTGGTGCCGGGGTTGGCAGTATAATGCACGAAAATGTTATTCACCTCCGTCAAAGGATCTCCCGGTCTGGAATATTCATTGACCGTAAGGAAATCCTCCGTCCAGTCAGGATGCGCTGCGTAAGTCTCCGCCGACAGTCCCTGGATCCCGGTCCCAGTGATATTCTCAATCCCTTTTCCCACCTGCTGCGCCATGTCTATTGCTTCCATCGGTGTGCTGGCTTCCGCGGTACTGGCAGGCACCCTCAGAAGCTTTGTCAACGCGATGATTCCTACCAAAATGCATGCACTAAGCAGAGTCATCCGGATATATCTGCGGATTCTTGCCCGTCTGCGGCGACGCTGTCTCTCCGCCCTCGCCAGTCGGTGCCTTGCACGGGTGTTGTAGGTATTGTCTTTGTATACATTTTCCCCATATACCGCATCCGCAGTTCGTTGCTTTTGCTGGTGGGTTCTATTTTCCTGCTGGGGCGCTACACTGTGCTGAGGATATGTTCTTGTCCTTGTGCCCTCCTGAGACATTGCAGGTGTGCTGTGTTGTGACCGTTCTGTGTGCCTTCCTGTATGTCTGCTCGTATTTTTCCCGGTTTGATAATCCACCAGATACGGATTTCTCCGCATCTGCGTTATATGGATCTCTGCCTGTCTGCTTGAACGATTTTCCTGCGTCATATTGCCAGCCCCTCCAAATGAATTACTTTCTATGGGTTTCAATATAGCGCGGAGTTGTCACATTTTACGTCACATTTTTCTTAAGAAATTATAAAGAAAATCATTTTCGCGTTTTTTCGTGATATATCTTGATTTATCGTTAACATGATGTTATCATGTAGACGCAAAAGGAGGATTTTCTCATGGGCAGTACTGAACAGGAATTAAAAGATCTGATTATTAAAAAATATGGAAATCTCAGTAAATTTTGTGAAGTTATAGATATGCCGTGGACAACATTAGACAGCATCTTAAAAAGAGGAGTTTCCAAAGCCAACATTTCTAATATTATGAAGATTACGCAGGAACTGAACATTGATACGGAGAGTCTGGCTGTCGGATTGATAGCTCCCAAAAAAGAGGCTGTTCCAATTGCTTTTCTTCCCATTGAAAATTCAGAAAATTCTTCAGACAAAGCGCTTGCCCGACTGATAAAATACTATGGCATGTTAAATTCTGTAGGACGAGGTAAGGCTGTCGAGCGAATGGAAGAATTGGCACAGATTCCGCCTTATACGGAAGAATAGTTTATGTTTACAAAAAGAGGGGGGATATTTTATGTTTTTCTACTACTATGATGAGGAAAAAGATACCACTGTTCCTATGGAACTGGATGACAGTAAATTAAATACAGTTGATTTTGAATTTTTCAATGATGGTATCCGTAAGGTTTGGAATTTGCAGGAAGAGGAATGGTATTTTTCTATTGTAGATATCGTTCAGTACCTGACAGACAGCACTGACCCCAAACAGTATATCAAAAAAATGCGTATCCGAGATCCCGAGCTTAATTCGAACTGGGGTACAATTTGTACCCTACTTGCTCTTCCTTCTGCTGATGGGAAAAAGCATCGTTCTCAAACCGCAACCACGCAAGGCATCTTGCGCATTATCCAATCCATCCCTTCCAAAAAAGCTGAGCCCTTTAAATTATGGCTTGCTCAGGTGGGAACGGAACGGTTGGAAGAAATGGCAGATCCCGAAAAAGCATTAGATCGCGGTATGGAATATTACCGCCGCAAAGGTTACACCGATGCCTGGATCAAAGAACGCCTTCAGTCCAAAAGTATTCGTGATGATCTGACTGCGGAATGGAAACGTTCCGGCATAGAATCTTCCCTGGAATTTGCTGCATTGACCAATATCCTTACCAAATCCTGGTCTGGGAAAACCGTCCAGGAATATAAGAGGCATAAAAATCTCCATAATGAAAACCTGCGGGATAATATGACCAATCTGGAACTGACCTTAAATCAGCTGGCAGAAGTATCCGCCACTGCTATTTCCAAGGTAAAAAATCCAAACGGCATGGAAGAGAGCAAAAAAGTAGCTATCGATGGCGGTACCATTGCCCGAAATGCCCGTCTGGACCTGGAGCGGCAGCTAGGGCAGAGTGTAATCTCTCCCCTAAATGCCTCAGATCCTCCCGCCTTGGAAATCGATCAGACGAATTCTAATGTGAAAAGTGACTAAAGAATCTTCTTCAAATACTCCTCGAGTATCTGTGCCACGTTGCGGTGGGCTTTCACGCCGGGATGTAGGCGGCTGCCAACGGTATCCTGTGTCGTGTCGGGGAGTTGTAAAAAGTGAATCCGGGAATCGGCAGTGTTCTTGGCATAACTTTCCACCGCTTCACGGATCACCGACAAGAAGTTGTCTCCCAGCATACCGTACCCCCAGATGATCTGTGCTGTGGGGTTGCTGTTCCGCACTACTTTCAGGAAATCGCAGATAGCTGTTGTCAGGATCTCTTTAACTTCTTCTATGTCCCGTGTTCCTGCCCATTCCTGCCCCAGTTCCGCTGCGGACTGAATTGCTGTGGCATCATTGGTTCCCAGATTGATAATGACCGCATCCGGCTGCCATGCCTCGAAATCATAGTCTTGCAACGCTCCCAAAGAAACATTCCTCTCCCCAGTGAGCAATCCACAGACCTGTGTGTAAAACGGAGGAATCTTATTCTCCACATTTCCATCCCATCCGGTGACAATTCCTCAGCCGCTCTGGGATACCACACGATACTCCGCGGATAATGCATCTGCCACCATACGGGGATACGTATTTTCCGCAGAGAAAAAGGCACTGATCCAATCTTCCTCATAGACGGCTCCCACCGTACCTTCCCCGCTGGTAATGCTGTCTCCCACAAATTCCAGCCGGTACTTCGGCTCCGGCAACTGCAGGAATTCACCGTCTGCATATTGCAATCCCACAATCTGTAACAGATGCCCGGGATCCTGATGCATTGCCTGTACTTCCTTCAGTATCCGTACATGCTTCGGTTTTCCTACCGTCATCCCCCGGAACAGGCACACTTCGTTTTTCCCTTTATTTAATGGAACTCTACTGATCTGCACGCCGTTCAGTTCCACCGCAAGCCACGGTTCATAAGCGTCGTAATCGGCATTTACCTCCACCTGAAGTTCACTGCCGGTATAGATAAATTCTATTCCGCTACCTGTCCAGAATAAATTCACCTCGTCCGTTCCCGTGGTGCGTCCCAACACCCGTACCTGCGGCAATGCTGCTACACTGACTGTCTTTGTTGGCTGCTCCATTTTCTGCCATACCTCCCTGTGCATTGTTTTATCTGTCGTTCTGATTTTCGCTGTTCCGCCCTCTTATGTCCGGTTCTTGCCACGACAGCTGTATTCTTCTGCGATCACAGCCTCCGCAGGGCGACCGCAGACTGCATAAGGGCTCTTCCATTCCATACTTCCCGGCCAGTCCCAGATTCCGAAGCCTTTTACCCAGTCCCGTTTTTCGCAGGCAGAAAACATTGCCAGATACCAGTCTGCCTGTTCCGCATCATCCTCTTTACCCTGCAGTTCCCAGTTATTTGGCACCTGCGCGGAACCATGAATATTCATGCATCCTGCTTCCGAGAACAGAAAAGGCTTTTGATATTTTCGAACCACTTTCTCAATACGATCCAACTGATTCTCCCAATCATCGATAGGATAATATCCGCTGGAAGCGATCACATCCACTGCATCCCACCATGTAATATGATCTTCCCCGTATTTGTCACAATTATAACCGACAGGACCGTCATATATTGTGCGGACCTCTGCGATCAGCTTTCTCCACTCCGTGTCCCGGTGCTCTGTCATCGTCATCTCGCAGCCTGTAAGAAATAATTCACACCCTGTCCGCTGTGCGATCTGTGCATAATGCTTCTGAAAAGCAATATGGCTTTCAAACCAGTTGCCCCACTTCGGTTCACAGGGAACATCATGATCAAAAAAGCTGATCCTTGCTCTCCAGACGCCGTTGTCACAATTCACGGTAGGCTTTAATGCCACCTTTAATCCCAGACTCTGCGCAAAGCGAATCATATCACACAGTTCTTCATCCGTGCAGCTTTTCTCCCCATCGAAATGGATCTCTTCACTATAAGGGGTCTCCTGCATCCCCGAGGGAGTGAATATCACCCAGTTGGCATGGATTCTCCGTACCATTTCTTCCATACTTTTTCTGGCTTCTCCAGATCGCAGTAATCCTTTGTGCGGAAATACCGCAAAATTCACCCCATGAAATTTTTCTGTACCAAATTTCTGCATCAATAGTTTTCCTTTCCATAATTGTTTTATCGTAAAGCTTTTCCAATCTCCGTTCTTGTATTGTATCATTATTATCTTTATTTAGCTAGCTATTTTAACTTAATTTTAGTTAAAATTATTTTTGTTTTCTCACTTTTCCTATGTTAATATAAAAATAAAGTTATACAATCAAATGAGGGAGAATATTGCCATGCATTTTGTCCAGGCGAAGGGGATTTTATCTCAGAATAATGGAATGAATATTTATCGCGGATGCTCCCACGGCTGTATTTATTGTGACAGCCGCAGCAAATGTTACGGTTTTACACACGCCTTTGAAGATATCGAAGTGAAGGAGAATGCGCCGGAACTACTTGAACAGGCATTACGTTCAAAACGGCACAAGTGCATGATCGGTACAGGTGCTATGTGTGATCCCTATCTTCCCGCTGAAAAAGAACTCCAATTGACCAGGAAGTGTCTGAAACTGATTGATCGATATGAATATGGTGTCACGGTACTCACAAAATCCAATCTGGTGCTTCGTGATCTGGATCTGCTGCAATCTATCCATAAGAAGACCAAAGCAGTCGTGCAGATGACGCTTACTACTTATGATGAGAATCTGTGCCGGAAGCTTGAACCGAATGTGTCTACTACGAGAGAGCGTTTTGAAGTGTTGATGAGATGTAAAGAGTTGGGAATACCAACTCTTGTGTGGATGACACCGATTCTTCCTTTTATTAACGATACCAGGGAGAATATAGAAGGCTTGCTTGATTATTGCCTGCAGGCAGGAGTTCAGGGAATTCTGGTGTTCGATGTTGGTGTCACGCTGCGGGAAGGTGACCGGGAATATTTCTATCAGGCGCTGGATCGTGATTTCCCCGGCATCCGACAAAAATATGTCAGTACTTATGGGAATGCTTATGATATTCCCAGTCCTCACGCAAAAGAACTTATGGCACTGATTCAAAACACCTGCACAGCGAATGGTATACTGTGTTCCCCGAAGGAATGCTTTACTTACCTGCATGAATTCCCCGAGAGATACGTGCAGCAGACATTGTTTTAAATTGAAAGTTACGCGAGCAATGAGCCGCGCATAGGCATAATGAAGACAGCGATGGG
>ERZ1034882.236-NODE-236-length-31721-cov-7.946599_pt1 | contig 31721 bp, 26 predicted proteins | sample MGYA00520606_ERZ1034882 | MGnify/ENA primary metagenome ERZ1034882 (study PRJEB33766, sample SAMN09781726) | gut metagenome | biome: gut microbiome | host: Homo sapiens | place: Madagascar | study: EMG produced TPA metagenomics assembly of the PRJNA485056 data set...
GTGCTTGCATTATTATCGTGCTTTGTGTATAATACGTTTTGTCGTCACGATAGTGGGCTTTCGCCAAATGGTAAGGCACTGGATTCTGATTCCAGCATTCTGGGGGTTCGAGTCCCTCAAGCCCAGCTTCAACCCCTCGCAAATATGCGAGGGGTTTTTTGAGTGATTCTTTAGGATAGAGAGGATATAAATGATAGAATTAGGAAAAGAGCAGTGCTTAAATGTAGTTAAAAAGACAGATTTCGGTGTTTACCTTGGAACAGAGGAAGATAAAGTCCTTCTTCCAGCTAAGATGGTGCCATCAGATATAGAGATTGGTGATGCGCTTACAGTGTTTGTATACAGAGATTCAAGTGACAGAATGATAGCGACAACAAAGAAGCCTAAGATAATGTTAGGACAGCTTGCAAAGCTTAGAGTTTCACAGGTCAGCAAGATAGGAGCATTTCTTGACTGGGGGCTTGAGAAAGATTTGTTTCTTCCTTATAAAGAGCAGACAACACATGTGTCTGACGGGGATGAGTGTCTTGTTGCATTATATATAGATAAGAGCGACAGACTTGCTGCCACAATGAGAGTGTATCATTATCTTACTAATGGCAGTGATTACGTTAAGGACAGTGCAGTATCAGGAACAGTTATAGAGATTAATCCTGAGCGCGGCTTATATGTTGCCGTTGATGATAAATATTTTGGCATGATACCTAAGAATGAGGTGTTTGGACATCTTAATGTCGGCGATACATTCCACGGAAGAGTATCGAAGGTAAGAGAGGATGGCAAGCTTACAATAAGCCTCAAGCAGAAGGCTTATATCCAGATGGATGAGGATTCATCACTGATTCTTGAGAAAATCAAGCTCAATGGCGGCAGGCTTCCATTCAACGATAAGGCAGACCCAGAGCTTATCAAAGAATATTTTGATATGAGCAAGAATGCGTTCAAGAGAGGTGTCGGACGACTTCTTAAAGAAGGCAAGATAAGAATTGGCGAAGGATATATAGAACTGTTTACAAAATAAAGTAACAACTGGTATAATAAAAAGAAAAATCAGGAGGACATATATTTATGCAGAAAGTAATCAGTACAGATAAGGCTCCAGCAGCTATCGGACCATATTCACAGGCTATCGAGGTTAACGGAATGGTATATACATCAGGCGTTATCCCAGTAGACCCAGCAACAGGAGCTGTTGTAGAAGGCGGAGTTGAGGCTCAGGCTAACCAGGCATTCAAGAATCTTTGCAATCTTGTAGAGGCATCTGGCTCACAGGTTTCTAATATTGTTAAGACAACAGTATTTATCAAAGAGATGAATGATTTCGGAACAATCAATGAGATATATAAGAAATATTTCAAAGAGCCATTCCCAGCACGTTCTTGTGTAGAGGTTGCAAGACTTCCTAAAGATGTACTTCTTGAGGTAGAGGCTATCTGCTTTAAGTAATCATATACCGCTGAAAGGTAGAATATATGTGTAAGAAAATAAATCGATTTTTTCCATGCCTTATATGTTTCTTTATAGTTGCATCAATAGGGTTAAGCTATTTTACTGCATCTACAGGAATAAAACTTGCATACTGGCAGCAGTGTATATTAAGCGAGGTAATCCTTTTGATACCGGCGTTGATATATGTTGCTATTAATAAGATTAACATAATCGCATGTATACCATACAGAAAGTTAAGATGGCAGGATGCATTGATGTCACTGCTTACAGGATACCTTCTTGTTCCGGTTGTTTTATTCATAAATGTAGTTACATCAGTATTTGCAACTAACTATCTTCAGGAGAGTTCATTAGAATTTACAAGTTATCCATATCTTATACAGGTTGTGCTTATTGCTGTGCTTCCTGCATTTGTGGAGGAATTTATATTCAGAGGACTTATCTATCATTCATATAGAAAGAACGGACTTGTGGGAGCGTGCGTATTCAGTGCGCTGGCATTCGGTGTTATGCATATGAATCTTAACCAGTTTTTCTATGCGTTTGTAATAGGTATGTTCTTTGCCAAGATGGTTGAAGTTACAGGCTCTATGTGGTCGTCAGTGATTGCACATTTTGCATTCAATACATATTCAATAACAATGGTGCAGATATTAAAGCTGTTAGGAAATGATGTCAATGACATGGCACAGAGTGCTGAGAGTGCAAGTGAGCTTATCAGTACAGTGGCTGATTCTCATATGATGAGCATTGTTATGAAGCTCACAACAACCGTTATCTATATAATTATATTTGGAATGATCGCAGTGGCATTTATTCTTCTTGCTAATATGCTTATTAACCATATGGCTAAGATGAATGGAAGATATGAGTACATGCAGTACTATACTAAGATGGGGCTTAGAGAGATGAATGGAGAAAAGTTCGTAACACTTCCTTATGCGGTTACAGTGATTCTTGCATTCATATATATGGTAGTTATAGAGATTTTGCAGCATCTGTGATGGAAGCTGCGGGATATATGTAAGATATATGTAATATGTAATAAGAGAGAAATGTCATGGTGGCGTGGCATTTCTCTTTTTTTATAGATATTTTGTCCTATAACTCCGTTATAACTCATGGCTGGTTGGCTGATGTGCCTGAATAATGGGCAACTGGCAAAAAGAAATCCCCCGGAGATTATCCGGGGGACTTCTTTAAAGAAAATGAGAAAGGAAAAATATAAGAAAATCTTATCAAATTCTATAATCTATATTCTGACCAAGGTTAGGATTAACAGATGCTTCCATCATCTTAGTTAAATTCTCACCTGTAGTCTCGTAAGTGTCTAAACTCTTACTAAGTACGGCAACCTGAACGTCACTAGGAATGCTCGCTATACTTGGTATGCCTGATAATGACATAATATCCATAAACATACCTCCTAAATATGTTACAAATATAACAACCTTTTCTATGTACTCATTATAGTACATGAAAATTGTAAATGCAACTCATTTTTCTTGGCTAAAATGTAAATAAACCTTGACGCATTTTGTACAAAATTAACATAAAATCTGTATTCATGGCAAAAACGACAAAAAATATGATGTATCTTTGTGAAATAGAGATATGGCAATTTCCGCGGGATTAAGGTATATTAGTTACATCAAAAGTGCTTATGTGCTTTAACAACTAGGAGGATTTTATACAATGGCAAGTTTATCACTTAAAAATGTATGTAAGGTTTATCCTAACGGTTTCGTAGCTGTTAAGGATTTTAATCTCGATATTACAGATCAGGAATTTATAATTTTCGTAGGACCTTCAGGATGTGGTAAGTCTACAACACTTCGTATGATTGCCGGTCTTGAGGAGATCAGTTCAGGTGAGTTATGGATTGGAGATAAGTTAGTTAATGATGTAGAGCCTAAGGATAGAGATATCGCCATGGTTTTCCAGAACTACGCTTTGTATCCACATATGACAGTTTATGATAACATGGCTTTCGGTCTTAAGTTAAGAAAAGTACCAAAGGCTGATATTGATAAGGCTGTTCATGAAGCCGCTAAGATTCTTGACATCGAGCACTTACTTGATCGTAAGCCAAAGGCTCTTTCAGGTGGTCAGAGACAGAGAGTTGCTATGGGACGTGCTATCGTTCGTTCACCAAAGGTATTCCTTATGGATGAGCCTCTTTCAAACCTTGATGCTAAGTTAAGAGTTCAGATGCGTGTTGAGATTTCTAAGCTTCACCAGAGATTACAGACAACTATCATCTATGTAACACATGACCAGACAGAGGCTATGACACTTGGTACAAGAATCGTAGTTCTTAAGGATGGTATTATTCAGCAGGTAGATACACCTCAGAACCTTTACAATACACCTAACAACATCTTCGTTGCTGGATTCATCGGATCACCTCAGATGAACCTTATCGATGGTGAGGTTATTGACAATGGTTCAACAGTAACACTTAAGTTAAGTGATACAGTATCTATTCCATTACCAGCAGACAAGAGCAAGACAATTCTTGACGGTGGTTACGCTGGAAAGACAGTTGTAGTAGGTATCCGTCCAGAGGATATCAAGGATGACGAAGAGTTTGTTGCTAAGCATGCAGCTACAACATTTACAGCTACAATTAAAGTATACGAGTTACTTGGTGCTGAAGTTAACCTTCACTATGATATCGCTGATGTAACATGTACAGCTAAGGTTAATCCTAGAACAACAGCTCGTCCAGGCGATACAATCAAGTTAGCTATGGATGTTTCAAGACTTCATGTATTTGATAAGGAAACAGAGCAGATCATCACTCACTAATTATTAGTGACTAACATTAGTTAAATATGTTAATTTTGAGGAAATGTATAGAAATTATGCATTTCCTCTTTTTTTTTTCGTCAAATTGCATTACAATAGTAAATAAGTTTACAAGAAAGGATGTTCACAATGATTTCAAATCAGATATTACAAAATACAATTGATGGGCTTAAATCTATCTCAAGAGTGGATTTATGTGTTGTTGATGCGGATGGCAAAATTGTTGCGAAGACCTTCGATGATGCCAGGGAGTGCCTTGCAGATGCGATTGCATTCATAGATTCTCCAGCAGAAAGCCAGGTGGTTAATGGCTACCAGTTCTTTAAGGTTGCAGATGACAATAACCTTGAGTATGTGCTTCTTGTTAAGGGAACAAGTGATGATATATATATAATAGGTAAGATGGCAGCATTTCAGATTCAGAATCTTCTGGTCGCATATAAGGAAAGATTTGATAAGGATAACTTTATCAAGAACCTTTTGCTTGATAATCTTTTAAGAGTTGATATGTATACAAGAGCTGAGAAGCTTCATATAGATACTGATGTCAAGAGAGTTGTATATATAATAGAGACTAAGCATGAGAAGGATTCTAATGCGCTGGAGACAGTAAGAACACTGTTTGCTGGAAAAGTGAAGGACTTCATAACAGCCGTTGATGAGAAGAGCATAATTCTTGTCAAGGAAGTTAAGGGTAACGAGAGCTATGAGGAGCTTGATAAGACAGCCCAGGTTATCGTTGATATGCTTAACACTGAGGCTATGAGCGCAGTACATGTGGCTTATGGTACAATAGTTAATGATATAAGAGAAGTGTCAAGGTCATATAAAGAGGCTAAGATGGCACTTGATGTCGGCAAGATATTCTACAGCGATAAGAATGTTGTTGCATACAGCAGGCTCGGAATTGGACGACTTATCTATCAGCTTCCAATACCACTCTGTCAGATGTTCATAAGAGAGATTTTTGAAGGCAAGTCACCAGATGACTTTGACGAGGAGACTCTGTCTACTATCAATAAGTTCTTTGAGAACAGTCTTAATGTGTCAGAGACATCAAGACAGCTCTACATTCACAGGAATACACTTGTGTATCGTCTTGATAAGCTTCAGAAGAGTACTAACCTTGATCTGAGAGTATTCGATGATGCGATTACATTTAAAATTGCCTTAATGGTAGTAAAATATATGAAATATATGGAGAACAAAGATACGTTCTAGTTAGAAGGAGATTACCGATGATAATTGCGGAAAATGTTACAAAGACTTACAGTTCTGGTACGCCAGCACTGAATGGAATCAATCTTCACGTCCAGAAAGGTGAATTTGTATTCATCGTTGGTAAGAGTGGTTCAGGTAAGTCTACGTTAATCAAACTTTTACTAAAAGAATTAGATCCTACAACAGGAAAGATATACATTAACAAGAAATATCTTAACAAGTTAACAAGAAAGAAGCTTCCATATCTCAGAAGAGATATAGGTGTAGTATTCCAGGATTTCAGACTGTTACCAGACCGTAATGTGTTTGATAATATCGCATTTGCGATGAAAGTAGTAGAGGCTCCATCACGTCAGATTAAGAGCCGTGTACTTTCTATGCTTTCAATGGTAGGTCTGCTTGACAAGTATAAGGCATTCCCTCATGAGCTTTCTGGTGGTGAGCAGCAGAGAGTAGCGATTGCCAGAGCACTTGTTAATAAGCCAGCCATCCTGTTATGTGACGAGCCTACTGGTAACCTTGACCCAGCTAACTCAATTGAAATCATGAAGATTCTTGACCAGGCTAACAAGATGGGCACAACTGTGCTTGTAGTTACACATAACATGGAGATAGTACAGCAGATGAAGAAGAGAACTATCACTATGAGTGAAGGAAAGATTATTAGCGATTTGGAAAAGGGTGGATATTTCTATGAAGATTAGGTCATTATTTTATCATATAAAAGACGGTTTCAAGAATATCTACAGAAACCGATTATTCTCGCTGGCATCTATAGCCACGATAGCAGCATGTATATTCCTTTTCGGAATATTATATTCAATTGTAGTTAATTTCCAGTACATGGTTAAGAAAGCTGAGAATGAAGTATGTGTAACAGTGTTCTTTGATGAGGGACTTTCACAGACTGATATCAATAAGCTTGGTGACACGATAAGAAAGCGTGTTGAGGTTTCAGATGTCCATTATACATCGGCAGAAGAGGCATGGGACACATTTAAGTCAGAGTATTTTAAGGATTATCCAGAACTTGCCGAAGGATTCAAGGATGACAACCCATTAGCTAATTCATCATCATATGAAGTATATCTTAATGATGCCTCAATGCAGTCAACACTTGTGACATACCTTGAGAATCTTGACGGTGTAAGACAGGTTAACAGGTCAGAGATAACAGCGACAAGCCTTTCAAGTGCAGCAAGCCTTGTAGGATATGTTGCGGCAGCTATTATTATCATACTTCTTGCGGTATCTATATTCCTTATAACTAACACAATTGTTATAGGTATTACAGTACGTAAGGATGAGATATCTATCATGAAGTTCATCGGTGCGACAGATGCGTTTGTTAATGCGCCATTCTTCGTTGAAGGTATCACAATCGGAATTATTGGTTCAATCATACCACTTTTAATCCTTGGATATATGTATCAGAGCATAATCGGATATGTACTTGAGAAGTTCTCAGTACTCAGCAATATCCTTGTATTTATGCCAGTTCAGGATGTATTCCAGATTCTTGTTCCTATAAGTATTGCATTAGGAATAGGTATCGGTGCAGTCGGAAGTTCATTTGCGGTTCATAAGCATGCAAATGTATAATCACATTTGGAATGATTATAGATATGTGATGATGTATGTAAGGAGAGGTAATGTGATATATGAAAGTTTTCATGCGCAGATTATATATGTGTAAAATACCGGCAGTACTTCTCTGCTTTGTATTGATGATCAGCTCCAATGTATTAGTACTTAATGGCGTTACAGAGGTCTATGGTATAACCCAGGACGAGATTAACAGTGCCAAGTCTGATGCGGAGAAGATTCAGAAGCAGTTGGAAAATGTGCGTAGTCAGATTAATGATTTGAAGGCGCAGGCCAATACTACTAAAGAATACATTAACAAATTTGATGGTGCAATCTCAACACTTGATACACAGTTGTATGCATTGAGTGATAATATTACCCAGATTGAAGAAAATATCAAGTCGACTGAGGAGAGTCTTGAGGCGGCTAAACAAGATGTTGACAACCAGTACGATATGATGAAGTTAAGAATCCAGTTTATGTACGAGCATAACACTGAGAGTTATATTGCACTGATGCTTCAGTCAGAGAGTGTTGGAGACCTTCTTAATAAGGCTGAGTATATATCTAAGATATCAGCATATGATAGAGATATGATGATAAGATATCAGGAGACTGTTGCTTATGTAGAGCAGACAAAGCAGGATCTTGAGGATGAATATGCATTACTTCAGGACCAGAAGAGTGAGCTTGATAATCAGAAGGCTGAATATCAGCAGCTTGCGGCACAGAGAGAAGCAGAGATGAATAAGCTTACAAGCCAGTTAGGTCAGGCATCAAGTCTTGAAAAGCAGCTCACGACAGACCTTTCCCAGTTGGAAGATCAGGTTAAGAAGATGGAAGAGCAGATGAAGGCACAGGGTAATCCGACAGTAACTGGTACAGGTAAATTCCAGTGGCCAACACCTTCTACGCGTATAACATCTAATTATGGTGATAAAGAAGACAGAAGCAAACCTCATCAGGGTATTGATATCGGAGCGCAGAAGCGTGGTGTATGGGGAGACCCTATATATGCAGCCGACAGCGGTCAGGTTACTATCGCTGCATCTAATGCTACAGCGGGTAACTGGATATGGATATATCATGGTGACGGATTGTATACAGTATATATGCATTGTTCAGCACTTCTGGTTAAAGTAGGTGATACTGTAACTAAGGGACAGCAGATAGCAACTATGGGTTCAACTGGTAACTCAACAGGTGCACATCTTCACTTTGGTGTGCGTCTCAATGGTAATTATGTCAATCCATGGAATTATGTAAGCAAGCCATAATATTAAAGGAGCAATATGGATAATCAGTATAATAACAATTATAATCAGAATAATGGTTATAACCAGAATGACAATTATCAGTCATATGAGGAATACAAGAGAAATACACCTAAGAAAAAAAGCAGCGTTGGTTCGCTGCTTTTAGGCATATTATTAGGAATTATTATATCGGTAACACTTGTGGTTGCCGGATTGACAGGACTTGTAGGTTCTGGATTCTTCCACATATCAACAGATGGCATATATGTGACAGGAACATCATCTAATGATTCAGATGGAATAGGAAGCAAGGTTGAGGCAAAGCTTAATGCACTGAACTCGGTACTCAGTGATAAGTTTTATTTTGACAATGTTGATGATGAGACAGCAGCTAACAATATATACAAGGCTTATCTTTCTTCATATGGTGACAAATACACAGTATATTACACACCAGAAGAGTACAAGTCTCTCATGGAATCAACAAGCGGAACTTTCTATGGAATTGGTGCTGTATGCCAGAAGAGTGATGAAGGCGGAATTGTGATAGTTGAGCCTTATTCCAACGCACCTGCATACAAGGCTGGAGTCCGCAAAGGTGACAGAGTTATCAAGGTCGATGGCAAGGACATCATGGATATGGATTTGTCAGCGGCAGTAGCACTTATCAAGGGTGATAAGGGGACTCAGGTTAAGCTTACAGTTGTAAGGGATGGTCAGACAATGGACTTCTCTATCACAAGGGATGCAGTTAATATCAAGACTGTTGATTACGAGATGAGAGAAGATTCTATAGGATATATTATCATAAGCCAGTTTGATGATGTAACAACAGAGCAGTTTAAAGATGCGTTAAATGACCTTCAGAATCAGGGCATGAAAGGCCTTGTAATAGATGTCCGCTCTAATCCGGGTGGAGTGCTTTCAGTTGTAGTTGACATTGTAGACCAGATTGTTCCTAAGGGACTTATCGTGTATACAGAAGATGTTGACGGCAACAGAAAAGAATACAATGGCAAGAGCAACAATGAGCTTAGTATTCCTATCGCGGTTCTTGTAGATGGCAACAGTGCAAGTGCTTCTGAGATTTTCGCAGGCGCATTGCAGGATTACGGCAAGGCTAAGATTATCGGAACACAGACATTTGGAAAAGGAATTGTACAGACGATACAGCCGCTTACAGATGGAAGTGCAATCAAGTACACAATTGCCAAGTACTACACACCAAAGGGTCAAGACATTCACGGACATGGCGTGACACCTGATATTGTGGTTGAGTACGACAGCAATGCAGATGGCGATAACCAGTATGATGCAGCGATGGATTACGTGAAGTCGCAGTTGAAATAAATATAATTATGATGTGGTGGCGCGGCATCCCTTTGATATGTTCCCAGATTTCTGGGATGTATCAAGGGATGCCACTTTTTTGCGGGTGTGTTGCAGTGTTGAGGGGGAGTACTGCGCAATTCATGACTTCGCTAAACCCGATTTTTGGAGCAATAGTCATGAATTGCGCTGATAAATCCGTTTTTATTTGGATATTTGGATTATTTTCTTGTTTTTGATGATATAAAGAAAATTGCTATGGAAATTTATACTTTTTGAGGGTGATTTTGGATTTATTTTTTGAAATTTGTATATTTAAGCCATAGGGAAATTTGCATATTTCAGCCAAAGGGGATTGGAAAAATGTGTTTTGTGGAGGCATTTGAAAGTGTGAATGATGTAAATAACGCATATAATAACAGAACAAATATTCGATTTAGTATATACAATTTAAAATGATAATGTTATAATGTGCGTAAGCAATGAGCAGTGCCATCTGAATCAATTATAAAAAATGACCGCCTGCAGGCAATTTTTTATGACTGATTCAGATGATAGGGCGAATGCCCGACAGTTCAAGCAAGTTATAGATTGCTTGGACATGCACTGCGGGACAGAATTATTTAAGAAAGATATGCTTATAGATTATGGAGGTGTACATGGAGCGATTCCAACTTGTATCTGAATATAAACCAACTGGTGACCAGCCACAGGCGATTGAGGCACTGGCAAAGGGATTTGAAGAAGGCAACCAGTTCGAGACACTAGTAGGTGTAACTGGTTCTGGTAAGACATTTACAATGGCGAATATTATAGAACGTGTACAGAAGCCTACACTTATCATATCGCATAATAAGACACTTGCGGCGCAGTTGTATGGAGAGATGAAGGAATTCTTTCCTAATAATGCTGTAGAGTATTTCGTGTCATACTATGATTATTATCAGCCTGAGGCTTATGTGCCACAGAGCGATACTTATATAGCTAAGGATTCATCTATCAATGATGAGATAGATAAGCTAAGACATTCGGCGACTGCTTCTCTGTCAGAGAGGAAAGACGTCATTATTGTTGCATCAGTGTCATGTATATATGGTTTAGGTGCGCCAGTTGACTATCTGAACATGGTTATCTCACTGCGTCCGGGAATGGAGAAGGACAGGGATGATGTCATAAGAAAGCTTATAGATGTACAGTATGTCCGTGGAGACCAGGATTTTAAGCGTGGTACATTCAGAGTGCGCGGTGATGTGGTCGAGGTGTATCCGGCAAGTTCCAGTGGTGATGCGGTAAGAATTGAATTTTTTGGAGACGAGGTTGACAGAATCAGTGAGATCGATTCACTCACAGGCGAGGTTAAGAGAGAACTTGAGCATGTAGCGATATTCCCTAATTCGCATTATGTAGTTGAGCACGACAAGATGAATGCTGCCATTGAGAATATTAAGGCAGAACTTGAGGAGAGAATCAAGTATTTCAAGGGAGAGGATAAGCTGATTGAAGCCCAGAGAATTGAAGAGAGAACGAATTTTGATATAGAGATGATGCAGGAGACTGGCTTTTGCTCTGGTATTGAGAATTATTCAAGACATCTGGCAGGTCTTCCAGCGGGAGTTCCACCATATACACTTATGGATTATTTCCCAGATGATTTCCTTATTATTGTGGACGAGTCGCATATAACTATTCCACAGATAAGGGGCATGTATGCGGGTGACCAGTCAAGGAAGAACACACTTGTTGAATATGGTTTCCGTCTGCCATCTGCCAAGGATAACAGACCACTGAATTTTACGGAATTTGAGAATAAGATATCACAGATGCTGTTCGTGTCGGCTACTCCTAGCACATATGAGAGTGAACATGAGTTGATGAGGGCAGAGCAGATAATAAGACCTACAGGACTTCTTGACCCAGAGATAAGCGTACGTCCGATTGAAGGACAGATTGATGATTTGGTGTCAGAGATTAATAAAGAGACTGCCAAGCATAATAAGATACTTGTCACAACACTTACTAAGAGAATGGCAGAAGATTTGACAGATTATCTGAAAGAGATTGGAATAAGAGTTAAGTATCTGCATGCTGACATTGATACTCTTGAACGTCAGAAGATTATAAGAGATATGCGACTTGATGCATTTGATGTGCTCGTTGGTATTAATCTGCTCCGAGAGGGACTGGATATACCGGAGATTACGCTTGTTGCGATTCTTGATGCAGATAAAGAAGGCTTCCTTAGAACAGAAACCTCTCTTATACAGACGATTGGACGTGCGGCGCGTAATGCTGATGGACATGTTATCATGTATGCTGATAAGATTACAGAGTCGATGGAGAAGGCTATCTCGGAGACAGAACGACGTAGAAAGATTCAGCAGCAGTACAACGAAGAGCATGGAATAACACCACAGACGATAAGAAAGGCAGTGCGCGATCTTATCAGTATATCTAAGGTTGCAGAGGGTGTCGGCGATGCCAAGGGTACATTAGAGAAGGATATGGAATCAATGAGCAGACAGGAGCTTGAGAAGGTTAAGAAGGAAGTTGAGAAGAACATGCACAAGGCAGCAGCAGAACTCAACTTTGAGGAAGCCGCTATGCTCAGGGATAAGATGATAGAGATTAATAAGTATTTATATGAGACGAAGTAAATTTATAATAGATGCCGCATCAATATAAGGGTATACTATGTGGTATTTGTAAGATAATTATAATAACTTTCACTACGGAGGTTTAAGATGGAGAAAGGTAATTACAGACAGTTTATCAAGATAAGAGGAGCTAATGAGCACAATCTTAAGAATATCTCTGTTGATATTCCAAGAAATGAGCTTGTAGTCCTTACAGGTCTGTCTGGTTCAGGTAAATCAAGCCTTGCATTTGATACAATATATGCAGAAGGTCAGAGAAGATACATGGAGTCGTTGTCTTCCTATGCAAGAATGTTTTTAGGACAGATGGAGAAGCCTAATGTGGAGAGCATTGAAGGCTTATCACCAGCAGTTTCTATCGATCAGAAGTCTACGAACAGGAATCCGCGTTCAACAGTAGGAACTGTCACAGAGATATATGATTATTTCAGATTATTATATGCCAGAGTTGGTACACCTCATTGTCCTAAATGTGGCAAGGAGATTATGAAGCAGACGGTTGACCAGATGGTTGATGTTATTATGGAGCTTTCAGAAAGAACTAAGATTCAGTTACTTGCACCAGTTGTAAGAGGGCGTAAGGGTGAACATGTAAAGCTTTTAGAGCAGGCTAAAAAAGGCGGCTACGTCAGGGTTATGATAGATGGTAACATGTACGAGCTGACAGACGAGATTAAGCTTGATAAGAATAAGAAGCATAATATTGAGATTGTTGTAGACCGACTTTCTATAAGAGACGGAATACAGAAGAGGCTCACAGATTCAATTGAGACAACATTGAAGCTTGCAGAAGGACTTATGACAGTTGATGTTATAGGCAGCGAACCTATGAATTTCAGCCAGAGTTTTTCATGCCCTGATTGTGGAATCAGTGTTGATGAGATTGAGCCAAGAAGCTTTTCATTCAACAACCCATTTGGCGCATGTCCTGAATGTTTCGGACTTGGATATAAGATGGAATTTGATGCAGAGCTTATGATTCCAGACGAAAGCCTGAGTATTGATGAAGGCGCTATTGTGGCTATGGGATGGCAGTCAGCGGCAGATGAGGGAAGCTTTACAAGAGCTATTCTTAAAGCATTGGCAAAGGAGTACGATTTCAGGCTTGATACACCATTTAAAGATTACCCTGATGAGATTAAAGATATCATTATCAATGGTACGAATGGACACAGTGTTAAGGTACATTACAAGGGACAGCGTGGAGAAGGCGTATATGATATAGCATTTGAAGGACTTGTCCGAAATGTTCAAAAAAGATACAGAGAAACTGCATCTGATACAATGAAGCAGGCATATGAAGAATTTATGAGAATCACACCATGTGCTGCGTGTCATGGACAGAGACTTAAACCATCATCACTGGCGGTAACAGTAGCTGACAAGAACATATATGAGATAACTAATATGTCTATAGGTGATCTGGATGAGTTCTTAAAGGATATGAAGCTCACAGACAGACAGTTAAAGATTGGCGGTCAGATTCTTAAAGAGATTCGTGCAAGAATTAAGTTCCTTATGGATGTAGGACTTGATTATCTTTCGCTTTCAAGAGCTACTAGCACGCTTTCAGGTGGCGAGGCGCAGAGAATACGTCTTGCAACCCAGATAGGTTCTGGACTTGTCGGCGTTGCATATATACTTGATGAGCCAAGTATCGGACTTCATCAGAGGGATAATGACAAGCTTCTTGCGACACTGGAGCATTTGAGAGACCTCGGTAATTCAGTTATTGTGGTTGAGCATGATGAGGATACTATGCTTGCGGCAGACTGTATCGTTGATATAGGCCCAGGTGCTGGTAAAAATGGTGGTGAAGTCGTAGCGGTTGGAACTGCCAAGGAGATTATGGCATGCCCAGAGTCGATTACAGGAGCATATCTCAGCGGAAGAATCAAGATTCCAGTGCCAGCGACAAGACGTAAGCCGACAGGCTGGTTAAAAGTGCGCGGAGCAAGAGAGAACAATCTTAAGAATATAGATGTTGATATTCCACTTGGTGTTGTCACATGTGTAACAGGTGTATCAGGTTCTGGTAAGAGTTCGCTTGTCAATGAGATTCTTTACAAGCATCTTGTAAGAGACCTCAACAGGGCAAGATGTATACCGGGAAAGCATGACGGAATAGATGGAATAGAGCAGCTTGACAAGGTTATCAATATAGACCAGTCTCCTATCGGACGTACTCCAAGGTCTAATCCGGCGACATACACAGGCGTGTTTGATATGATTCGTGATCTTTTCGCATCAACTTCAGATGCCAAGGAGAGAGGATACAAAAAAGGCAGATTCAGCTTCAATGTTAAAGGCGGAAGATGCGAGGCTTGTTCAGGAGATGGTATTATTAAGATTGAGATGCATTTCCTGCCGGATGTATATGTTCCTTGTGAGGTGTGCGAGGGCAAGAGATATAACCGTGAGACACTTGAGGTAAAATATAAGGGCAAGAGCATATATGATGTCCTTGATATGACGGTTGAGGAAGCAGTTGATTTCTTTGAAAATGTGCCATCTATCAGAAGAAAGATTGAGACACTCAATGAGGTCGGACTTTCGTATATCAAGCTTGGACAGCCTTCGACAGAGCTTTCAGGTGGTGAGGCGCAGAGAATCAAGCTTGCAACAGAACTTTCCAAGAGAAGCACAGGCAAGACAATATATATTCTTGATGAGCCTACAACAGGATTACATTTTGCAGATGTCCATAAGCTTGTAGAGATTCTTCATAAGCTTGCAGAGGGCGGCAATTCTGTTGTTGTCATTGAGCATAATCTTGATGTTATCAAGACTGCAGACTATATAATAGATATGGGACCAGAAGGCGGTTCAAGAGGTGGTACAGTTATCGCCAAGGGAACACCTGAGGAGATTGCCAAGAATAAGAAGTCTTACACAGGACAGTATGTGAAGAAGTATCTGTAGATTGTGATGTCCAGTCATGGCATCAGATGATATTAAAATGATAATAGAGTGGAGATTGATGTATGATTAAGGGTGTTATATTTGACATGGACGGCGTAATGATTGACACTGAGAGACAGTCAACTCTTGGATGGCTTCATGCATTTGAGGCGCATGGAAGTGAGATTCCCATGTGGCTTATTAATAAGTTTAAAGGTGCACCAGCCCATCTCAGCGCAGAATATTTTGACGAGTACTTTAATGGAAAGTTTGATTACTGGCAGATGAGGCAGGAACGCTCAGACTATGTGTATGAGCTTAGAAAGACAGAGGGTGTTCCAGTTAAATATGGATTATACACACTGCTTGAAGCTATAAGGACTCGTGGCTTGAAATGTGCGGTTGCAACTTCAACACAGAAGCAGAGTGCAATTAACAGCCTTACGGAGATAGGCGCAATGAGTTATCTTGATGCGGTTGTATATGGCGATGAGGTTGAGCATGGCAAGCCGGAGCCGGATATATTCTTACGTGCGGCGGAGCAGATAGGTGTTGCGCCATCTGAATGTATAGTTATAGAGGACAGCATTAATGGAATCAAGGCTGGATATGCAGCGGGCATGAGGGTTGTACATGTCCCGGATACTATGGAGATTACAGAGGATATAGCGCGCCTTACGTCAGTTATCTGCCACAATCTTTCGCAGGTTGTCAGCGTTATTGACTACTGGAATGGTAAGGATTTCAAGATAGACAGGCAGCATGTCATGGACACATTTGCAAGATATACGTCTCCATATAATGTTGCAGACCCTAAGATTAAATTAAAGATTGACCATACTTACCGTGTAGCAAATCTGTGTGAATGTATAGCAGAAGCGCAGGGACTCAGTGATACGGATATTGATATTGCATGGCTGTCAGGCATGCTTCATGATGTGGGTAGATTTGAGCAGATAAGGCGTTATGGAACATTTTCAGATGCAGATTCCATAAGCCATGGAGAGCTTGGAGCAAATATATTGTTCCGTGATGGCCTGATTGCAGCATTCGTGCCAGAGCTGGCTAATCTTAAAGGGCTTGATGTGTGGAATATTCTGGAACATTCTATCAGGATGCACAGTGTATACAGGCTTCCAGAGGACATTGATGAGAGGGAGAAGATGTTTACTAACATCCTACGTGATGCTGATAAGATAGATATACTTCGTGTCAACTATGAGACGGGTGTAGAGAGTATATATGGCGTGACAACTGATGAAGTGAGGAAATGTGCAGTGACAGAAGCTGTCATGGAAGATTTTGCGAAGGAGCACGCGGTACTGCGCTCATTCAAAAAGGTTCCGATTGACCATGTTGTAGGTCATATTTCACTTGTATTTGAACTTGTATATCCGATAAGCCGTGAGATAGTCATGAGTCAGGGTTATCTTGACAAGCTGCTTAATTATCCTGTTGAAAATGAAAAGGCAAAGGAGCAGTTTGCAGTAATCAGAGAGATAATGTGTAAACACTTAGCGAGCTGAAAAAGTACTTGTTTTATGTTATCGGCTCAACTATAATTAAATGAGTGATTAAAATCATAGATGTCTGTGGACGTAAATATTTATACTGATAATCCGCAGTCATTAAAGAAACGAGGTAGATGAATTGAATCAGGAGAAAGTAATAGTTATCGACTTTGGTGGTCAGTATAACCAGCTGGTAGCGAGACGTGTGCGTGAGTGTAACGTATACTGCGAGATTTACTCTTATAAGACTGATATCGCAAAGATTAAGGCGATGAATCCTAAGGGAATTATCCTTACAGGCGGTCCTAATAGTTGCTATGAGGCGGATTCACCAACTTACAGTAAAGAGTTATTCGAGCTTGGAATTCCAGTGCTTGGTTTATGCTATGGAGCACAGCTTATGCAGCATATACTTGGTGGCAAGGTTGAGAAAGCGCCAGTCAGGGAATATGGTAAGACGGAAGTATTTGTTGATAAGACATCACCACTATTTGGCGATGTGAGCGAGACAACTGTCTGCTGGATGAGCCATTTTGATTATATATCACAGGTTGCACCAGACTTTAAGATAGTTGCACATACAGCGGATTGTCCAGTGGCAGCAGCAGAGAACAGAGAAAAGAATCTGTATGCTATACAGTTCCACCCAGAGGTTCTTCATACACAGGAAGGTACTAAGATGCTTTACAACTTCGTAAGAGGTGTGTGTGGATGTGCCGGAACATGGAAGATGGATGCATTCGTTGAGAATACAATCAAAGACATACGTGAGAAGGTTGGAGACGGCAAGGTTTTACTTGCTTTATCTGGTGGTGTTGATTCATCAGTTGCCGCTGCACTTCTTTCTAAGGCAATCGGCAAACAGCTTACATGTGTATTCGTTGACCACGGCCTTTTAAGAAAGGACGAGGGAGATGAGGTTGAGGCTGTATTTGGCCCTAATGGACAGTTCGACCTTAACTTTATAAGAGTTAATGCACAGGAAAGATATTATTCTAAGCTTGCTGGCGTAACAGAACCAGAGCATAAGAGAAAGATAATTGGTGAGGAGTTCATCAGAGTATTTGAGGAAGAAGCCAAGAAGATTGGCGCAGTTGATTTCCTTGCTCAGGGAACTATCTACCCAGACGTTGTTGAGAGTGGGCTTGGCGGTGAGTCAGCGGTCATCAAATCTCACCACAACGTAGGCGGACTTCCAGATTATGTTGATTTCAAGGAAATCATCGAGCCACTTCGTGACCTCTTCAAGGATGAGGTTCGTAATTCAGGCCTGGAGCTTGGAATTCCAGAGAAGCTTGTATTCCGTCAGCCATTCCCAGGTCCAGGACTTGGAATCAGAATTATCGGTGAAGTAACAGCCGATAAGGTAAGAATTGTTCAGGACGCTGATGCTATCTATCGTGCAGAGGTGGATAAGGCAGCAGAAGAATATAAGAAAGTCAATGGCAAGGATCCATCATGGATGCCAAACCAGTATTTTGCAGCCCTCACTAACATGCGTTCCGTTGGTGTTATGGGTGATGAGAGAACATATGATTATGCAGTCGCATTACGTGCTGTAAGCACAGTTGATTTCATGACAGCCGAGGCTTCAGAGATTCCATTTGAGGTACTCCAGACTGTAATGAGCAGAATCATCAACGAGGTGCGTGGGGTCAACAGGGTATTCTATGATTTGACGAGTAAACCACCGGGAACGATTGAGTTTGAATAACCATTTGTGAAAATCAAGCCTTTATTTACACATATTCCAAACAAAAAGTGTTAAGATTTGGCAACAGAATCTAACGCAAATGTGTTAAGTGAAATATTATATTAATTGCATTTAAATAAGATCTTACTGAAGTTCTTTTCCAAACTGGAAAGGAATTTCGGTAAGGTCTTTTTCTATTTATCTGATTTTTTCTTGTATGGTCTGTTGCCACTGGAAAATGGAATTAAAGCAGACCTCGTTTCTTCATTTCTTCTGACAATGCATCCTGTAGTTCGGCATCCAGTTTGTCAGAGATGGCATTCTTTACATAGCCGGCGGTTGGTTCAATGTTTGGGAAATTATATCTCCAATTGTCATAGTCATCTTCGGAAAGTTCGCCTTGTTTATACTTAGAGTACTGGCTAAGCCAGGCGAAGAACATAGGTGCTATCTGGTCGTAAGCCTGATGATTTTCGTCGAGAGTAATACATGGACGTCCGTCCTTATCAGTACTGATTTGGAATCCATACTCGTCCTCAAGGGCGAAGAAGGTATGCATCAATCCAAGATAGGAATCGATATTAGGTACTGTGATTGCTCTGGTTGTAACACCAAAGATATCAGCTAATTGTTTAATCAGTTCATCTTTTGGAGTACGGGCTTCGGTTTCGTATTGTGCGATACGAACATCTGAAGTTTTACCCATGAATCCTACCATTTCACCGAGTTCTTTTTGCTTTAATCCTTTTCTGCTTCGGAATAATCGTATTCTTTTTCCTAACATAGTTGCCTCCTTTTGTCCGTTAATGTTGACATTAGAATTATAGTTAAATCAATTTGTTTAAGTGTAGTATAACACCTGTAAATAATGTAATCAAGAATAACTTTAACAAAAAAAGTTAATTATTTGTTAAATAGGTCTCAACTTAACTAAAAAGAGTTAATATAATAACCGTACAAAACTTAATGAATAAAAGTTAAGTGCAAAACTGAATGAGTGTACGAAACCGAACAAACCGCCAAGACCTTCATAATGAAGCGAGCGCCTGAGTACAAGGGAATAGAAGTACAAGGGATGGCACAGCACCGAGCAGGGTTGCCTGTCAGAACGGGGACGAGAATACAACGAACAAAATCTACAATGAAAGGAGGCGAAGGGAATATGGAAGAAAAGACATTTTTAACAGTGGATGAAGTTGCAGAAATCTTAACAGTTTCAAAGTCAAAGGCTTATGAGATTGTAAGACAGCTGAATAAGGAATTGAAAGCAAAAGGACTTATTACAGTAGCTGCAAGAGTTAGTAAAGCATATTTTTATGAAAGAATGTGCTACAGCAAAGAGTAGTGGAAAGGAGTTGATTATATGTCGGTTTATAAAGACAATGCCACCGGCAAGTGGCGTGTGATATACCGATATACGGATATCACAGGAAAACAAAAGCAGACACAAAAACGTGGCTTTGAAACAAAACGAGAGGCAGTTGCCTGGGAACATGAGATGATGCTAAAAGCTCAGGCGAAGCTAGATATGACCTTTGGTAGTTTCTATGAGATATACGAAGCGGACAAGGCATCAAGGTTAAAGCAGAGTACCTGGGAGACGAAAAGTCATATCATAAGAACAAAGATTTTGCCATATTTTGCAGATCGTAAGATAGATGAAATTGAAGTCAGAGATGTGATTGCATGGCAGAATGAGCTTCTGGCAGCCTTTAAAGACGAAGGAAAAGAAGAAAGATATTCTCAGGACTATTTAAGAACGATACAAGCTCAGCTTACAGCAATATTTGCACATGCGATGAAATATTACAATCTTCCGAAGAATCCGTCCTCGCTGGCCGGAACCATTGGTAGGGAGGTGCCAAAGGAGATGCAATTTTGGACGAAAGAAGAGTATCTAAAATTTGCAGAGGTAATGATGGACAAGCCGCGTTCCTATTATGCTTTTGAGCTTTTATATTGGACAGGAATTCGTTCAGGAGAGTTGCTGGCACTTACGCCAAGCGATTTTGATTTTGAAAAGCAGACATTGCGAATTAATAAAACATTCCATCGCTCGAAGGGGGAGGATATTATTACGACACCTAAGACAGTAAAAAGTAATCGAATTATCACTTTGCCCCCATTTTTGTGTGATGAGATTAAAGATTATCTTGGATTGTTTTATGAGATAGGTGAAAGTGAGAGAATGTTCAGTTTTACAAAATCCTATCTTGGTCATGAGATGGAAAGAGGTTGTAAGGCATCGGGCGTGAAAAAAATCAGAATTCATGATTTACGTCACAGCCACGTCTCTCTTCTTATCAATATGGGATTTAGTGCATTAGCTATAGGGAAGCGTGTGGGGCATGAAACAGAGAAAATTACTTATCGCTATGCACATTTATTTCCGACTGTGCAAAATGAGATGGCTGAGAAACTGGAAATTGAGAGAATGACGAAGGAGGCGTAACAATATGGAGAAAAGTTTAGATGATAAAGGCAGATGGAGAAATCGCAATGTTGGATTTAGAGTATCTGAGGAAGAAGCAAAGTTGTTAGATGATTTAGTGGAATTATCCGGACTTGCAAAGCAGGATTATATCCTGCGAAGATTATTAAATCGTGAGGTAGTTGTTCAGGGAAATCCGAAGGTATTCAAGGCGTTGAAGAATCAAATGACACAGATATATGAGGAACTCAAACGTCTGGAATCTGTCAGCGATGATAATGAGGAGCTTTTGATTGTGGTGGAAATGGTGGCAAAAATTATGAAGGGAATGGTGAATGAGTATGATGGATAAGCAAAAAGAAAAGGCTGCTCGGATTCCGGCTATTGGCGTAGCCGCTGAGCAACATTCCCATATGTATAACAAGACAATTATAGCAGATGCAGTTGGTTCTGACAATTTGCAAAATGGATGTAAATCAATTTCACTAAACAAATTTACAGATTGACAAATAAATCAAAGAAAGAGAGGCAATTATGGAAGAAAGAAATACTAATTTTTATATAAATGATGGACTTATCATGCAGGGCAAACAGATAGATACAAGCGTAGCTGTAAAAATTGCATTAGATCATGGATGGAGCTCTATCAAAGGAGAACACATTTTTATAGAGACTCTCGTTTCACCAGTAGATTACACACCGATTACAAATAGCGGACTGCTTGAGTATCGAGGCAAGAAATACATTATTGGTCAGGGAAGACTTGGAAAGCAGGCAACCAAGACAGAAAACGATAATTATTTTCTTCTGACACTGGCAGGAATTGCAAAGGAGCTGCGTTATCAGGGACTTGAGAAGGCAACGCATGTTGAACTTTATGCTGGAGTACCACTTACTTTGTTTGGAGTGGAGAGAAAAGAATTCCGTGAATATCTATGGCACAAGGAACAGCTTTCCTTTACCTTTGAGGGCGTGCATTATTGCTTTTATCTGGATAAGGTGAAAATCTATGCACAGTGCTATGCAGCAATTGCAAATCGTATGGGAGATATGAACAGACTTCGATGCGTAGATCTTGGTTCGTGGACAATGGATGTCTTGAGTGTAAAAGACAAGGTTCCGATGGATAAGGATGCCTACACCTATGAAGTGGGACTTATCACAGCAATTGAACGAATCAAAAAAGATGGACTTCCTAAAGTGCATTGTGAAATTCCTGAAGAAGATATTACAGACTATATTAGAGGGAATGTTACCGGTGTAAATGCAGAGTTTATCCCAATCATTGAAAAGGGATTGCAAGAATATGCTGCCAGCGTAGAAGCAAAACTTAGGGAAATTAAGGTAGATTTGAAACATGAAAATATCGTCTATGTGGGCGGTGGTGCCAGTGTGATGAAGAGGTATGGAAGAACTAAGGGAAGGAATATTCAGTATGTTACAGATGTGAAAGCAAATGCAATTGGGTATCGTTATCTTGCTGATAACATAGGATAGGAGGTACTATGGGGAATTCCGTTACTTTTCGTTTGAATTCGAAACATGCTGAAGATAGAGCAATCATAGAATGGTTAGATGCAAATGCAGGTACGGAGGGTGGGCAAACTGCCCTCGTCAAAGCTGCACTGCTATCTGTTATTCAGGGAAATAATGAATCAGACTATTATCAGAAAATGTTAAAGGAAGTTCAGGTGGCGATATCAAAGGAAAATGAAGTATTTGTCGGTACAGTGAAAGAAGTGATGCAAGTAATGGTAAATCAGCTATTCGCCGGATCTCTTGCGATGATGGGGCAGGTGCAAAAGCCATTACAGGTGGAGCAACCACAACAATCATTGTCGCCCATATCCGTATCAAAAGCCGGATGCTGTACAACGGAGGAAAATCTAGGTACAGAGGTTAGGGAGCTTGAAGCAGATAACCATAATTCTATGGATATGGACACAAGAAGTGCTCTTGGAAGTTTGTTTGATGATGAGGATTAGGCAAGCGAATGGAGCATAAAAATTAAAAGGGCGTTAGTCGGACTGTCTTACGAAAAGGCTTATTGTTAGTCAAAATGTAGGGCAGTTTTTTATTGGAACAGTTTGGATAGGATGAAATGTCTTACGGTATCGTTAAGCCGAAGAGTGAAAAATAAGGCTACAAAGTAGACATATTTTTCAACTCACAGGCGTGGGCGGCTGGGGCTTGGGGATGCAATCCCCAACAAGTTCTGACATGTGTACACACAGGGCGGAACTTGCTCTACTAATTGCGACTTTAATGGAGCACCTGACGACTGCAGTCGGCTTGCATCAGAGAATGAACGAGCTCTTATGAAAAAGGATGCAATAGCTATGGGAAGATTTCGGATGGAAAAGGAATATGAATGATTTCTGTAAATCAGAGCGTCTAACAAATTTCACATATGCATCACTGGCGAATAGCCTGGTTAGTGGTGCAAGAACACTCCTCGGTTTACGATATTCACGAAACGAAGTGGAGTGCATCACGAGCAAAGCGAGTTATCCGTGAGCAACCATAGGGGAGTGAGCGTATAACCTAAGGGAGGAGCGATAGCGACGGCGAAAGACATTGCCGTATCCGGCACAAATGTAATTGGAGATTTAGTAGAAGCAGAAGAGGATAATTATTCTGAAATCTGCTTTTTTACGGAAGGAGAAGTGAAAAAAATGAGACAAGATACAGATAAAAAGAAAGAAGCAATGACACGAATGGAGATGCGTATATCCAAAGAGGATAAGGCACTCATAGAACAAAAAGCAAAAAAAGCAGGGATTACCACATCAGAATTTATTAGGAGAAGTGCACTTGGAAGACGACTACCTAATTATGGAGATACAACAATTTTACAAGAGTATTCCATGCAGCTTGGAAAGATTGGTTCTAATTTGAATCAGATTGCAAAATATGTAAATCAGGGATTTCCTCCAGAGAGTCTGAGAGGAGAAATCAGAGAGACTTGCAGGGAGCTTGTGGATTCAAAATTTCGTATTTTATCGGCACTTGAGGATGTAGCCTGTGGCAAGAAATATCAAAAGAAATCTGGAAATACAGCAACTGGAAAGGAAAGCGGGTGATTAAATGGCGATAATAAAGCATATTCCGATTAAGAACCGTTATTACTCATCTGCTGTGGAATATCTTACCTGCCAGTTTGATGAATACACAAATGAGCCAATTCTTGATGAAAAGGGAAGAATTGTGGAACGAGAGGAGTATCTGATCGAGGGCGTTAACTGTGAGGTAGATACTTTTGGAGCAGAATGTATTGAGACGAATCGATTCTATGGTAAAAATAATGCAGTCAAGGATGTAAAAGCACATCATTATATCATATCCTTTGATCCGACAGATAATATAACGATGGAAGAAGCACTTGCATTTGGAAAAGAATGGTTATCTGTCTTTGCACCAGGGCATCAGGCAGTGATTGCAGCACATCCGGATGGCCATCATGGTAGTAAAAACATGCATGTTCACATTGTATTTAATTCAGTAAGGAAATATACAGGAGTACAGGAAAAGTGGCATTACAAGCCCTGTGAATGGAAGCAGGGCTGTAAGCATAGAAGTACAGGAAGAATGATGCATCATGCCAAGAAGTGGGTAATGAGAAGATGTCTGATTCAAGGATATGAACAGGTGGATCTTCTTACCAAGAAACATCGGGATGATTACTGGGTAGAGAGACGATTAATGAAATCTAATGCGAAGGACGGTATTGGGGTAACATCAAATAAAGAGATGATAAGAAATACGATTGATAAGTTGATATCGGCGGTAAAATCATTTGAACAGTTGGTGGACTACCTGACCGGTATTTATGGTTGGAACATTCGTGTTACAGATAAAACAGTCACATTTACTATGCCGGATATGAAGCGGGGAATCCGTGGTAACAAGCTTGGAGATGGATATGGAAAAGCGGAACTGATAGAGCGTATTGATGTTGCTGTAAAAGATAAGGCTGCTTTGGAAGCAAAAAGGATTGCAGAAGAAAATGAAAGAGCAGAAGCAAAGAGGATTGCAGAGGCAAAAGCTAAGGCGGAAGCAGAGGCAAGAGAAAAAGTAAGGCTTGAAGCAGAAAGAAAAGCGGCTGCTGAAAAAGCGGAGCAGAAAAGAAAAGAAGAATTGTCTCAGCAAAAGAGAAAATTAGCATTTGAACGAAATAGTATTCAATATAATTATTTTATGGAAAATGCTAATTCAGATGATTGGAATTCAGATTATGCGAAGTATTTGATGGCAGAGAAGATTACTGATTATGATTCCAAAACATTGGAAGAGTTATCGTTGTCGATTATGACGAAGGAAGAATTTGAGCAGAAGCAGATTGAGAAGCTGCAAGAGGAAATTAGTGAGAAAGCACGAGAGCTATGGAATGATGCACTCAGTAATATTGATGGGACGGTATATTCGAATAAGTGGGAATATCTGGACTATTTAGAAGAGATAAGGTTTCGACGGGTATCTACACTTACCTTGCAACAGGTAAAAGAACCAATTCTATCTTTTGTGGAATTCAATGAGATGAAGGAACGGGAAAGTGTCATGCATGTAGAATCGGTTGAAAGTGTTCAGAATGTTGTAGTGGACGAGGAAACAGAAGAAACAATTGCTGTTCAACCAAAGTCGACAGAAAAGCTTGAGATTCAGGAGATTTCGAGAACAAAACCAATAGTAGAAGCGGTTGCTGACGTTGAACCGGTTATTGAAAGACCGTTAACTATTGAAGAGAGGGCAAGAGTAATATCGTCAAAAATTCGAGAAAAATATGGAAGATATGACAAAGTGCCAGTGAAGGTAAAGGCAGAGATGTTCCAATTTTCTATAGATGATTTGCAAACGGATATGAAGCTGCATTCATTGGTGTTAAAAGAGCTTAATGTGAAAATGTATAGTTCGGAATTGTACGATGATTATATGAGTGTTGTGGATGTGACGGATAAGAAAAAGCTAAAGGAGGAGCGGAGTATTAATTATTACAGTAGTGAGAAACGTTGGAATAAGAGTAGATAGATTGAACTATTGATGATGAGAGCAGATATTTATTGACTTAAAATTGGGGTGAATTGGAAAAAAATATCTGCTTATACATAAATTTCACAGGTTGAAAAAATCAATTTTAGATTGAAATATATATAATTTGGTGGTATGATAAAGATGTTATAGTAAAAAGTTGTAATGTCGCGAAAGGGATTAATAATGGCAATTAGGTACAGCAAATTATGGAAACGTTTAATAGATGAAAATATGATGAAGGTTGACCTTAGAGATCAGGCAGGAATTACAACAAATGCGTTGGCAAAACTAGGGAAGAATGAACATGTGAGTACACAAGTATTGGAAAAAGTATGTAACGTATTGCATTGTGAGATACAAGACATTATGGAATTCGTTCCAGATGAGGAAAGGGAAGAAAAGTAATATGGCTAAGAAGAAAACAGTTGAAAAAGCATTGAACTTAGATAGTATTTTATTTAATTGTAGGGATTACCTACGTGCGGCACGTAACTCAGGCTCATTCTTTGAAAAGAGAGATATGATGCTTACACTTGTATTCTTAAGATTTATTGGAGAAAAGTATGAAGACGGAATTGAAAGGTTAAAGCAAACGCTGGTAGAACAGGGATTAGACCCGGAAGATGAAAATATAAGAGCAGCCTTTTTTGATGATGCTACTTTCGCAGATGGAACATATAATTTACCACCAGAAGCAAGATGGTCGACAATCATTAATACACCGGCTCCGGGATTAAATGTTGCACTTGATACTGCTTTGCAAAGACTCGAGGAAGAAGATTCACAATTAAAGGGGTGTTTTGTTAAAGGAACATTTACTGCACGAAATCTAGCTGCCAATGATATAAAGAAAATTGTTGATGAGGTAAACAAAATCAACCATAAGGCATTTGGCGAAGAGAAGGATCTTATTGGTCGTGTATACGAATATTTTCTTAAAGAATTTGCAGTAAATGCAACAAAAGAAGAAGGAGAATTCTATACACCGCATGACGTGGTTCAATTGATTGCAACTATGATTGAGCCTTATGATGGCACTTTATATGACCCTTGCTGTGGTTCGGGAGGAATGTTTATTCAGAGTGCTGAACTTGTAAAGTCAAAGCAGGGAAACTTAAATGGCATCAATATTTATGGTCAGGAAAAAGAACCAGCAACATATCGTCTTGCAAAAATGAATCTTGCACTTCGAGGAATTAGCCATAATCTTGGTGATGAAGCTGATTCTTCATTCACTCATGACTTGCATAAGGGATTGTATTTTAATTATATAATGGCAAATCCCCCATTTAACCTTAAAGGCTGGTATAACGACAATTTAAAAAATGACGCTCGTTGGGCAGACTATGTAACACCATCGGAAAGTAATGCTAACTATGCCTGGATTCTGCATATGCTTTCGCATTTGAAGAAAGCTGACGGAGTTGCCGGTTTTCTTCTTGCAAATGGTGCATTAAACGACAGTGACACTTTAGAAATTCGTAAAAAATTAATTCAGAAAGATAAGGTGGAAGCTATTATTGTTCTTCCTAGAGAATTGTTCATTACTACTGATATCAGTGTTACCCTTTGGATACTGAATCAGAATAAAAAAGGCGGTAAATATCACGGTAGAAATCTTCGTAATCGTGAACATGAAATTCTTTTTATGGATTTACGTCAGTGGAGGGAAAACCCAGTTAAAGGCGAGAACAAAAAGAAGGTACGTTTGGTAACGGAGCAGATTGAAAGAGCAGCAGACATATACCATACATGGCAGAGCGAAGGCACTGATGGTACGAATTATGAAGTGCCTGAACTTTATCGTAGTGTGGGTATTGATGAGATTGAAAGCAAGGGATGGACACTTACTCCGAGCAAATATATAGAATTTATTGACCGTGATTTGGATATAGATTATGAAAAGGAAATGGCTCGTATTCAGGCGGAAATGAAAGAAGTTTTGGCGCATGAAAAGAAATCCCAGCAGATGCTGGAAGATGCATTTAGGGGGATTGGTTATGGAATTGACTAAATATAAACTTGGGAAACTGATTGAACAATGTGATAATCGAAATACCGATGAAGAATATACGGCTGATTATGTTAGGGGAATCTCTACAGGTAAGGAATTCATTGAAACTAAAGCTAATATGGATGGAGTTAGCTTAACATCGTATAAGATAGTTAAAGAGAATGAATTTGCTTATGTAGCAGATACCTCAAGGCGTGGTGATAAGATTGCTGTTGCATTTAATAGAAATGAAGGCAATATTTTGATTTCCTCAATATATACCGTTTTTTATGTAAGTAATCCAGAATTACTCCTTTCCGACTATTTATTTATGTTTTTTAATCGTTCTGAATTTGATCGTTATTCACGATTTAATTCTTGGGGGTCTGCAAGAGAAACTTTTAGTTGGGAAGATATGTGTGATATAGAAATTGACCTCCCACCACTTCCAATTCAGCAAAAGTATGTTGACATTTACAATGCTATGCTTGCAAATCAGCAAAGCTATGAGCGTGGGTTGGAGGATTTAAAACTGGTTTGTGATGCGTATATTGAGGATTTAAGACGGAGTATAGAGGTCGAATCAATAGGCCCTTACATTGTACCTTGTGACGAACGAAATGGTGACTTAAAAGTCACAAAAGCGCAGGGAATAACTATCAATAAGGTTTTTGCTGATCCAAAACAAGTTGCTGAGGCTGAATGCAATGCGAAAATCGTTAGAAATGGTCAGTTTGCATATAATAGAGCCACAACACGAAATGGAGAAAAGATATCTATTGCGTACCGTGACAAAGAAGATTGTGTAGTTTCTTCTGCTTATCAAGTATTTGAAATAAAAGAAAAAAAGAGATTAATTCCTGAATATTTGATGATGTGGTTTAAACGAAGTGAGTTTGATAGATATGCCCGTTATATGTCAAAAGGTAGTGCTCATGAATTTTTTGAATATACAGATATGGAAGAAGTAGCAATACCAATACCAGATATAGAGATTCAAATATCCATTGCAAATATTTATCACTGTTATATGGATCGCAGAGACATAAATGAAAAACTCAAAGCACAAATAAAAGCTATCTGCCCGATTCTTATTAAGGGCTCTATCGAAGAGGCGAAAAAAACAAAGGAGGCGTAATCCATGGCAAGATTAAAAGAATACAATGGTTATTATTGTGAATCGGAATATGAATATGCCTTCATAGGATTTTTGGAGGCCGAGGGATGGATTTATTCTTCTGGTAACAGCATTTCTCGTGTAACCAAAAGAGATGTGCTGATTGCTGATGATTTCAAGAACTTTATATCCGATACCAATTCAGACTTAACAGAAGATGAGGTTACTCAGATTTTTGATAATGTTCGCCTTGTCGGAAGCGAAAGTGACTTTGCTACTTTACACAAGGTATATGGCTGGATGGTTGACGGCGTACAGTATACACCGCAAGACGGACTGGCGAGAATGATACCTCTCATTGATTTTGAGAACCCAGACAAGAACATATTCCGTGTGGTAAACCAGTTCACAGTAGAATATACAAACAACGGTCAGAAAGAAAATCGTAGACCAGATGTACTCTTATTTGTAAATGGTATGCCATTGTGCGTTATTGAATTGAAAAATCCTGCTGCTGCAAATGCGACCATTTATGATGCGTGGGAGCAAATAAATATTCGTTATTGGAGAGATATTCCACACTTATTGCATTACTGTCCTTTGGCTTGTATCTCTGATGGTGTTAAAACAAGACTGGGAACAGTTCGTACTCCTTATGAGCATTTTTATGCCTGGAGACGTGTGAATGAAGGAGATACAGTATCTACTTTGCCTTTTGAAGAAACCGAAACAATGATAAAGGGTGTTTATGCACCTGAGCGATTCTTAGAGATTTTCAGAGATTACATTTATTTTCAAGATAGCATTTACGATAGTGACGAAGTTGAAATTGTATGTCGTTATCCACAGTTCTTTGCTGCAAGATTACTCAAGCAAAGTATTATTAATTCTGTTGCCACCCAAAGCGGTAAAGGTGGAACATATTTTGGTGCGACAGGATGCGGAAAAACTTATACAATGGCTTTTCTTGCTCGTCAGCTTGCACTTCGTTGTACAGATATACCTGAAATCGGATCACCGACAATTATCCTGATTGTCGACCGGGATGAACTTCAAAAGCAGGGGGCAAAGCTTTTTACAAAGAGTACGGAATTTTTGAACCTTGGTGAAGTATCTGTTGTAAAAAACAGAGTACAGTTAAGACAGGAACTTGGCGCAAGGCAAAGTGGTGGTTTTTACATTTGTACCATTCAGAAGTTCTGTGACCGGGAAGATGACAAAATCGGTCTTATTAATGACCGACAGAATATTATATGTTTCTCTGATGAGGCACACAGAACTCAGCTTGAACATTCTAAGAAGATTCAATTCAGCAAGGGTGCTGATGAAAATATGAAAGCTATGGTTTCAAAGCCATACGCAAAGGTTTTGAAAGAGGCATTTCCACAGGCTATTTTTGTTGGATTTACCGGTACTCCTATTGCAGAGACATATCAGACTTTTGGTGATGAAATTGACCGATATACAATGGACCAGGCCGTTGCAGACGGATTGACTGTTCCTATCAAATATCACCCTCGTATTGCAAAGGTTTTACTTGATAAGGTAAAAGTAAAAGAGATTGAAGATTACTATAAAAAATGTGCTGATGATGGTGCAACTTATGAGGATATTGAAGCGAGTAAAAAAGCAATGAGTTCTATGGAAGTAATTCTTGGGGAACCTTCCCGATTAGAACGTCTTGCTACAGATATCCATGACCATTATGTTTCTTCCTGTGCAGGTGATCCGGACAGAATACAGAAAGCAATGGTTGTTTGTTCAAACAGAAAGATTGCATATGCGTTACTTCAAAAATTCAAGGATAAATATCCTGAATGGTTTGAAGAAAAGAAATCACCTGATGGAGTTTCTGTAACCGAAGAAGAACTGAAAGAATTGAAGCCAATGCCATTTATCGCAATGGTATCCAGTGTCGGTAGTAACGATGAGAAAGATATGTATAACTATTTGGGCGGAGTTAAAAATGATAAGCGTTCTGAAGAACTTGACGCTACTTTTAAACAGGAAAAATCAAACTTCCATATCGTTATTGTTGTAGATATGTGGATTACAGGCTTTGACGTTCCTTGTCTTACATACTTATATAATGATAAGCCTCTTAAGAAGCATTTGTTGATACAGACAATTAGTCGTGTAAACAGAAAATATCCTGGAAAAGAATTTGGTATGGTAATCGACTATATCGGCATTCGCGACAATATGCGTGAAGCAATGAAGGTTTATGGTGGAGATACTTCTGTTGCCCCTACATCTGATGATGTTGAACAGGCTACATCAGTGTTCAGGGAAGAGTTAGAAATTTTAAAAACACTGTTTAGTGATTATGATTTATCACCTTTCTTAAATCCAGATTGTGATCCTATCGAGCGATACAGACTTCTTGCTAAAGCTGCCGAGTATGTGTTTGCATCAACGCAGGAATTACAAACAGAAGGAAACAAGGGCTCTCAGAAGGTTTCATTTAAAACCTACTTTTTAAAGACAGTAAAACGAATGAGAACTGCTTTCGATATCTGCCAGCCTTCAGGTAACCTTGGTGAAGAAGAATCTGCACTTGCACAATGCTTTATGGCTATAGCTGGTTTTGTTCGTAAAATGAGTGGAACAAGTGAAGTGGATACAGATACCATGAATCGTGCAGTTTCCAAGATGGTTGAAGAAGCATTGAAATACAATCAGGTGGAAAGTGTTCTTGAAAGTGGCGAGGAAGAAGATATCTTTTCACCAGAATACTTTG